>Ga0247813_10000409_pt1 | contig 41768 bp, 22 predicted proteins | sample UWRJL169409C1_FD_180719 | JGI IMG/M metagenome (GOLD analysis project Ga0247813, IMG submission 180719) | Plant litter microbial communities from Arlington Agricultural Research Station in Wisconsin, United States - UWRJ-L169-409C-1 | ecosystem: Environmental > Terrestrial > Plant litter >... | reverse complement strand
ATATAAGCCGAGAATTTCTTTTGAATAACCAAAGTCTTTCGACGTTCCCAAATAGTGGTAAAAACTTCCTGAACGATTTCTTCAGCAACCGGAACCGACTTCATTCGCATATAAACAAAGCGAACCAATACATCCCGATACCGAAAATACAATTCATCAAACGCTTTGTCTTTGCCTTGTTTCAGTAATTCAACAAGCTGCTCATCCGTAAATCCTTTATACATGATGCAGTATTTTTGTATTATTTGGCACATGAACGGCGCTTGCTAAAACACCAATTCTTATTATTTTTTTGCGATGTATTCTTAATTTAAAAAATGACATATACTACAAGTGTGTTGTTTATAATATGTCTCCAAAATTAGAACCGAGGGTAGGTCTGCAAGGTTACGTTTACATTAATAAAAATGTCTGTTTATAAAACATTGTATTAACATTTCGTGTCTTAGATGTTATGTACCAGATATTTGTATGATATCGATTATTAACTGCATAAAAAAAATCGCATAATCATTTAAAAATAAAAAAAACATCATTTATTTTTTGTTTCCTTTTACTGTCCCAAAAAAAATGCTAAAGCTCCTCTAAAAAGTAAGAAAATATTTTATTACTTTTATATAAAATTTTAAAAACCAAAGTGTTACATTTTACTTATAAGCCATTATACGCCTATATCTTTTTTTACGACTCCTTTATACAATTCAGTTTTTCGACAGCGTAACAAAGCAAAAAAGGTCTTAATCTGTCATTTTTTAAACTTTTATGGGTAATTACAAAGGTCTGTTTTGATAGACTTTTGCCGATTCACATATTAAAAGACTTTAACAACAGTAAGACACATGTATTTAATTTACAGCCTGATACTTGACATGTAATTAAGCATTGCAATTACTGTCAAAGGTTTCAGTTAATTTAAAAATCATGAAATCAAAAATTACTTTATTTTTACTTTTGTTTTCCATAATAAATCTGTTAGGCAACAAAATTTTTGCTCAAACCATTACGGCAACGGCAACGCCGTCAACTTGTGCCAATAATGGAACAATCACACTACTAGCTACTGATGTACCCGCTCCGATTACTTATGGTATTGCTAAATCTCCTTTTAACGAACCGGATATAATAAGTAGTTCTTCTGCCCAATTTACAATGCTGCAGCCGGGTGACTATTTTTACGGATACTTTAACGGAACAACTTTTGTAAAGTCTGCCACTACGGTAAATGTTGCTAATAATTATACTACCACTTCTCCAACGTTTTCTACTTACTATTCCATTTTTTACGCTTATTGCGGTTCTACAGATCCTCTGGGCTTAGTATATGCGAACTTAACAGGAGGAAACAAGCCTTACAATGTAGAATTAAGAGATTCAAACAATAATATTGTCCAGCAACAACAAACCCAATCTTCAGTTTCTTTTACGGGCGTGGCTGCAGGAAATTATACTTTAAAAGCTACTGATAACTGCGGTACCGTAGTATTGGCACCTAATACAGTAACGGTAAGACCTAATGTTCCTTATACAAATTTTACTTTACCTACACCTAGTACGCAGCCTTCAACAACTTATTTTAATGTTGTTTTTAGTACTCCTGGTGATGTATGTACGCCAATTACAAGTGCAAGTATTACCCATTTTAATAATTTACTAAATTTAACTATTAATGATATTACTACAAGTGGGTCAGGACCGACTGTACCTCAATTTTACGGGTCAAAAGATGCTGTTTACAAATTAGAGGTACAAAATGCTGACGGAGGTTTTGATGTTTATAATAATTTGACAGTTGCGCAAGCGTATGCTCTTGTAGCCCCCCTGCCAAATGACCGTTCGAAATGGGGAATAATACGTGGCACAGTAACACTTTGTGGTATTACAAAAACAAATCAGCTGGATTTAGCACAATACAGGGAATTTAAACAATTGCCATTATCCTCTGTTGGAATTTCAATCTATGATGACCCAAGTCCAGCGCAATGTGCACCACCAACACAAGTACAATTTACAACCAGTACCTATCAATCAGGAGGATGTCAGCCTATAACCTTAGATATAACAGAAAAAGGAACCGCTAACACACAGCATTTTGTAATTCCTCAGAATTTTTCAGTTAAATTGGACATCGGAAAAACGTATGTTGTTGTAATAAAAGATGCAACCGGGCAAGTTTTACCAACTTATGCTTTTAAAAATTTAACCACTTCTCCATCAGCAAAACCATCACAGACAGATCCTAATAATCTCTTTATTGATCCTGCTTATTTTACACCCTTGGCCATCAAAGACAAAATTATCTTTACAGACGGAATTAGTTCAAAATATATCGGGAAATCAGCTTTAGTCATAAGTAATCTAACAACAACTTTAGGACTAGTTGCACCTATCCGGATTCAGTCATTAAGCGGACCCTCTACAATAAATAAAACATTTACTCCAACCAGTACTAGTTATTATCTAGGCGTGGGGAATGACATACTTCCCGGAACCTATAAAATAAGAGTAACAGACGCACAGTGTTTTTCAGCAGATTATGACATCGTATTGGGTAGCTATATTACAAGCGTAGCGCTCCAGAACGTAAGTTATGACCCAAGCCCTGTTACTTGTGACCGCTACATCAAAAAAGGGGAAATCAGGGTTACAGCAGTTGGAAAAAGACTGGGGGGAAATCCCGATGTCATAACAACAGTTTATGGATCTAATAGTGCTTATCCGAGATTATTAAAAATGCCGGCAGGCGCAACATATACGAACAGTAATAGTTCGAATGTTACTCTTACAGGAGATGCCACCATCTCTTTTACTTTTACTGCTGATATATCAGGAAGCTATGAAATGGCTTTAAGCCGTCAAAATGATGGCCGACTGCTATTGCCTTCAGAAATTTTTGAAAATACAACTTCTGCGCCTTTAGAGGTAGTGCCTAATTTCCCTTCTTTCGATTTAGCACAATCAGGTGGTGTCATTTGTCCGGGAAATACAACGGGAAGCCTCACTGTTAAAGTGAATAATACAATTGGCACTGTCAATTATTTTATAAAAAAAGATACTGATCCCGATTTTCCTGCAACAGGACAAACGAGTGCAACTTTTACAGCATTAACAGCAGGAAATTATGTTATTAAAGCAAAAACGTCATGCTTTGAAGTTATACAGCCTTTTACTTTAAAACCGGCAAATGAAATAGGCGACATTATTGTTGGAGATAATACTTATTGTACAGGAGCTACTCTAAATTTATCTACCATTGCCTTAGGGCCAGTTACAAGTACTGTATGGACATTACCGGATAATTCAATAGTAAATAGCCCTGCTTTAAACATAAATAATGTTACAACGGCAAATACTGGAGACTACAGTGTACAGGTAGTTACTTCATCGGGATGTACTTTTAATGCAACAATTACAGTGACCATAAACCCAAATGCTGAGGTTGCATTTCCTGTCTTTAATGCTAGTAGTGTGCCTTTAATTTGTCAGTCGAGTTCGGTCCAGTCAATCGATTATTCAGCAACAGCGACAAATGCTACAGGCATTACTTATAGTATTAATCCGCCAGAAGCAGGAACAATTGGAGCTGGTTCACAACCGGGAATGGTTGACTGGAATTCTTCCTTTAACGGAACAGCCACTATTACTGCTACTGCCAGCGGTTGCGGAGCAGCAAAATCAACTAATTTTACTGTAATTGTCAGCCCAAGATCAAATGCTGCTGACATAATTGCGGAGGGAAGAACAATCTGTCCCAACGAAACGGGTATAATTTTAACCGCATTCGCTCCCACGATGTCCGATCCAATTTTTACCTGGTTTGATAGTAATCTTTCTTCGGCAACAATATTAGGAACTGGAGAAAATTTAGTAGTAAGTCCTCTCACAACAACCACTTATTATGTGGACGTAGAAGGGGATAATTTTTGTAGTAATGAAGCAGGAAACAGGAAAGAGGTTACAGTAACCGTTAATCCTGTAGCAACAGTTTCGGACATTACAGTAGCAGACCAAAGCATTTGCCAAGGAGAAACAGCTACTTTAACAGCTACAAGTGCTCTGATAAATCCTGTTTTTACATGGTATACTGATGCGGGACTTGTAAATTCGATTAGCAATGTAGAAACAATAAGTGTAAGCCCACAATTTACAACTACTTATTATGTAACAGTCGAAGCTGATGGTATTTGTGCTATTCCTCCTCCTGCTAAACCCGTTACAGTTACTGTAAATCCCCTGCCAACAGCACTTATTGCATACTCAGACCCATTTACTTGTAACAGAGGTACTGCGACCATAACTCAAACTGGTCAATCAGGTGGAACTTACATTGGCGACGCAGGTTTAAGCATTAATGCTACTAGCGGAGAAATAAATTTAGCCCTTTCGACTCCTGGTCAGCATACAGTAACTTATGAATTTACTGATGGATTATGTTCAAATACTACAACAACAAATATTGAAATAAGTGCTACGGTTTTGCCTGCCGCTTTACCCGATATAACAGCAGAATGCGAGGCTACTCCAACTAATCCAACCATTGAAGACCCCTGCGCTGGTATAATCGAAGGAACTACTACAACTCTTTTCCCAATAACAACACAAGGGACAACTCTTATCACCTGGAATTTCGATTATGGAAATGGTTATACGCTAACCATAACTCAAAATGTAATTATAAAAGATACAACTGCGCCTGTTGCCCCCCTTTTAGATACTATTACAGGAGAATGTTCAGTAACTCCAATTGCCCCAACAACCACAGATAGTTGCACTGGTATTGTAACCGGTACTACTACAACTTTATTTCCTGTAACTGCTGTAGGAACAACACCGGTAACCTGGTTGTTCGAAGATGGAAACGGAAATAGTGTAACAGCAATTCAGAATATAATTATCAGTGAAATAACTTTAGCAGGAACAGCATCTACCGCTTGCGCCAGCGATGGTTCAGGATATGTACTGACATTTAGTGTAACGGGAGAAGCTCCTTATACAGCAACAGGAACAGGCGCACCAGGTACATGGTCAGGCAACACCTGGACATCACAACCTATACCCGCAGGAACCGATTATAATGTGAGCATTCAGGATGTTAATGCCTGCAATACTTTAACAGTCGCGGATGTCGCACCAATTTGTTGTGTGTTTGAAGTGGTTTGTCCTACTTTCCCGATAACAACCATTAGCTGTTATGATCAATTACCAACCGCTACCACTTTGACCGAAGCCGAATTTGAAGCTCTGGGAAATGGAGATGGAATCATCGGGGATATTCCTTGTGGAGTACTAGATATTACCGCTTCTAATGGAGCTGATCCCGTTTGCGACGGAAATATAATACGAACTTATACGGTAACAGAATATGCCGATCCCAACAATAATAAAGTTCGTGATGTAGGTGAAAATACCATTTTAAACACTAGTCTTTGTACTCAAACAATTGTACTAGGCAGAGCTGATTTTCTTGTACCAACAAATCAAGGATCTACAGTTGCCTGCGCGGCATCGATTGTAACACCAATAGTTCCCATAGTAACCGATAATTGTGGCAATACATTAACCCCATCTGCGCCGATAATATCCGCAACTCCTGCATGTAATGGAGATATAACTTATACCTATACTTTCACCGATTGTATCGGAAACACGCACGATTGGGTATATACCTATACCATCGAAAGAGCAGATTTTACAATGCCGGCCAATCAGGGATCTACAGTTGCGTGCGCGGCATCGATTGTGACACCAACAGTTCCCATAGTAACGGATAATTGCGGTAATATACTAACACCATCTACGCCAGTGATATCCGCAACACCTGCTTGTAATGGAGATGTAACCTACACCTATACCTTCACCGACTGCACCGGAAACACACACGATTGGGTATATACCTATACCATTGAAAGAGTAGATTTTACAATGCCGGCCAATCAAGGATCAACAGTTGCGTGCGCTGCATCGATTGTAACACCGACAATTCCCGTAGTAACGGATAATTGCGGTACTATACTAACGCCATCTGCGCCGATAATATCTGCAACACCTGCTTGTAACGGAGATGTGACTTACACCTATACTTTCACGGATTGTACAGGAAATACACACGATTGGGTATATACCTATACTATCGAAAGAGCAGATTTTACAATGCCGGCCAATCAGGGATCTACAGTTGCCTGCGCGGCATCGATTATACCCCCAATAGTTCCCGTAGTAACCAATAATTGCGGTACTATACTAACGCCATCTGCGCCGATAATATCTGCAACACCTGCTTGTAACGGAGATGTAACTTACACTTATACTTTTACGGATTGTACCGGAAACACACACGATTGGGTATATACCTATACCATCGAAAGAGAAGATTTTACAATGCCGGCCAATCAGGGATCTACAGTTGCGTGCGCGGCATCGATTGCAATCCCGACAGTTCCCGTAATAACCGATAATTGCGGTAATACATTAACCCCATCTGCGCCTTTGATATCCACAACACCGGCATGTAACGGAGATGTAACTTATACCTATACCTTCACCGACTGCACCGGAAACACACACGATTGGGTATATACCTATACCATTGAAAGAGTAGATTTTACAATGCCGGCCAATCAAGGATCAACAGTTGCGTGCGCTGCATCGATTGTAACACCGACAATTCCCGTAGTAACGGATAATTGCGGTACTATACTAACGCCATCTGCGCCGATAATATCTGCAACACCTGCTTGTAACGGAGATGTGACTTACACCTATACTTTCACGGATTGTACAGGAAATACACACGATTGGGTATATACCTATACCATTGAAAGAACTGATTTCACAATGCCGGCCAATCAGGGATCTACTGTTGCGTGTGCTGCATCGATTGTAACACCAACAGTTCCTGTAGTAACCGATAATTGCGGTACTATACTAGCGCCATCTGCGCCTTTGATATCCACAACACCTGCATGTAACGGAGATGTAAATTACACCTATACCTTTACGGATTGTACAGGAAACACGCACAATTGGGTATATACCTATACCATCGAAAGAACAGATTTTACAATGCCGGTCAATCAAGGATCTACAGTTGCCTGCACGGCATCGATTGTAACACCAACAGTTCCCGTAGTAACGGATAATTGTGGCAATACATTAACCCCATCTGCGCCTTTGATATCCACAACACCTGCGTGTAACGGAGATGTAACTTATACCTATACCTTCACCGATTGTACAGGAAATACACACAATTGGGTATATACTTATACCATTGAAAGAGCAGATTTTACAATGCCGGCCAATCAAGGATCTACAGTTGCGTGCGCTGCATCGATTGTAAACCCGACAGTTCCTGTAGTAACTGATAATTGCGGTAATACACTAACGCCATCTGCGCCTTTGATATCCACAACACCTGCATGTAATGGAGATGTAACTTATACCTATACTTTCACGGATTGTACCGGAAACACACACGATTGGGTATATACCTATACAATAAATAACACCGTTGCACCAACCGGAACAGCACCCGCAAACCTCTCTTTACAATGTATCGAAGATATTCCAATTGCTAATGTAAACGATGTAACAAATGCAGCATCGAATTGTAATGGAACAATTGCAATTTCAGTATTTGATACTAATAATGGAGGTACCGGATGTACAGCAAGTCCTTACATCGTAACCAGAACCTATACCATAACGGATTGTGGAGGATTATCAACTCGTTTAGTGCAAACAATTACTGTAATAGACACAATGCCACCTGTTTTTGCAGAAGCACTACCGGCAAATATAACTATAGAGTGCTCAGCAGTAATTCCGGCAGCAGTTACCCTTACTGCTACTGATAATTGTTCGACTGCAATCGTTACTTATAATGAAGTCAGAATAAATGGAAATTGTTCAGGCAGCTATCAGCTTCAAAGAACCTGGACAGCAAATGATGTTTGTGGAAATCAGACAACACACACTCAGATTGTAACAGTAGCAGATACTATCCCACCAGTTTTTGTTGAACCTTTACCTGCAGCAACAGTTGAGGCGGATTGCTCGACTATTCCGCCTGCTGTAACACTTACCGCTACAGATAACTGCGGAACAACGACAGTTGATTACAATGAAACCAAGGTTGATGGATCTTGCAGTAGTAAATATAACCTGATAAGAACATGGACGGCAAGTGATAATTGTGGAAATCAGAATACTTATACACAAACCATAAATGTATCGTGCCTTGCTGAGGTTTATAATGCAATTTCACCTAACGAAGACGGTATCAATGACACTTTTAAAATCGGGGGAATTGATTGTTTCCCTAATAATACGGTTGAAATTTTTAACCGATATGGAATCGCTGTCTATAGAAAAGACGGCTATGACAATGTAACCAATCCTTTCGAAGGCATATCTGATGGACGTGCAACCTTTCAACGAGGTGAAAAACTCCCTACAGGTACTTATTTTTATACTTTACGATATGACGATAACGGAAAAAGAGTCGAAAGATCAGGATATTTATATATCAATAATCAATAGCGATTTAAAGTAGTGGTAATGACTTTTGGTATTCATTAGGATATTATATAATCTCGAAATTATAAAAGAGGAATGGCATCAAGCCAATTCCTCTTTTATAGTTTATAGAAAATCAAATGGCGAAGAAAAAGTCGAATGATTTTCAATTATGATAAAATTACCACTACTACATTTGTAAGGACATTATAAACGAATTTTCAGAGAAACGCAAAATTTGTAGGATTCAGAACATTTAGATAGAATTCTTTAATTCTTTAAAAAAAAATATTTTACATAAATAATAATAAAACATTATACTTTTACTGTAAAAATTAATATTGCTAAACAAAAATAGAATCTAAATATCTGAACCCTGGTAAAAGAATCCAAACAGAATTTACTTTTTAATGACAAGGGGCTTTTATTTTTAAATATAAATGGCTACCATTTTACTATAGCAGCAAAGAAATAAATTAAAAAATGAAACAGGCGATTATCAATACAACCGTGCATACCGGTGATAAGATTATTACTAACGGAGTTATTATTATCGAAAACGGAACTATTCTTTCCGTTCAAAAAGAGGTTCCAAATGACATTGAAACGATTGATTTACAAGGAAAACATATTGCGGCGGGCTTTATTGACATTCAAATCAATGGCGGAGAAAAACTCTATTTTAGCCAGACTCCTACCGAAGAAACAATTCAGGATATTTATGATGCAAGTTTAAAATACGGAACGACTCAGGTACTTCCGTGTTTGATATCGTCATCGCATGACACTATCCTTCAAGGAATTGAAGCGGTTCGCAATTATATTCAAAAACAGGATAATGGCGTGATCGGAATGCATTTGGAAGGTCCGTTTCTGAATCCGTTAAAACGTGGCGCACATAGTATTGATCAGGTTCGTAAACCAACGAATGCGGAACTTGAAGAAATTATCAGACTGGGAAAAGGCGTAATCAAAGTCATCACGATTGCACCGGAATGTTTTACAGACGAACAACTGAATATGTTATTAGAAAGTGATATACAAATTTCTATAGGACATTCTACTATTACGCATAAAGAAGCACAGGTTTATTTTTCGAAAGGCATAAAACTTGTCACTCATTTATTCAATGCCATGACGCAATTTGGTCATCGTGAACCGGGTTTGGTTGGAGCTACTTTTGAAAATGAAAATGTATATGCTCCTGTAATTCTTGACGGCGCACATTGCGATTATGCTGCAGCAAAACTGGCATACAAACTCAAACAAGATAAATTCTTTTTGATTAGTGATGCTACCTTTTTAGGCCGAAAAATAGCCAACTTTAAATGGGATAATTTTGATGCACATCTTGACAATGGTTTTTACAGAAATAGCGACGGCAATCTGGCCGGAGCTACAATCTCTATGCTGGAAGCAGTGCAAAATGCTTATAATCATTTAGATGTTTCTGCAGATGAAGCAATAAAAATGGCCACGTCACGCGTTGCAAGCGCCATTGGTATGGAAGATCAAATTGGAAAAATAAAGCAGGGATTTCCAGCGAGTTTTGTACAATTTAACGATGATTTATCTGCAATAAAAACTTTGAATTTTCTTAAATAACAGGACCATTATTTCACAAATGCTATTCTCATTACCTCAAAAACTTTCAGCTTTTAAATCAAAATCAAAACATTTTAGATCAGATTTAAAAGTCTGTTTTTTAGTTCCTGATTATCTTTCGCTTTGCTAAATCTTAAAAAGTAAAAGAATAAGAAAATCTAAAAAAACCTACTTTTATAACAAATTAAAACAGCAATTTTCTGTCAATATTCTTGTTTTTAATAATGATATTGATAGTTTTGCGTTGTATAAATAAACCCCAAATTTAACCTACAAACCTTATGAGAAAAACCATTTCTTATTTTTTGCCCTTTGCTATTTTCGCGAGCATACTTATTGGCTGCAGCGACGATGACTCGAAAGGAGACGATTACAAAGCCAATTATTTGCCCAGCATTGACGCTAGTAATTTACCAAAGGAAAACCGACCTATGACCATGTTCGAAGACGATGAAAACTCGTCGAAAATGTATGACAACAAGGACCGTTTTTTCCGTGTTAACCAGCCCATGCAGATCATCCAAAAAGGAAAAGATTCTGTACAGGTTTCTCTTTATTCTCCGGTTGGACTGAGCGATGTAAAAGTCTATGCCAAAATAGCCAACTACGACAAGCGCTTTTTAATTTACGAATTTTCCAAAGTTCCTGCTTTTCACCGTTCTTTTCACCAACTTCCTTTGGTTGAAGGCAAACACGACTATCAGTTAGAAAACGGAAAAACGGTTACGATTGATAAAATTGGCGGATTTTCTTCCGGTGCGATCGAATTTTCGGTAGAATCTACAGATCCTTTATTTGCCAAATTCAAGAAAATAAAATCAAATCGACTAGTACAATTCAGCACGCAGTACCACCTTAATAATCCTGCTGATGATCCTAATAAATATTTACCGATGAATCCTGTTTTGGCTAAAGAAGCAATCACCATGATCATCAATTTCTCGTATGCCATTAGTCATCCCTTGTATTATGATACATTCATGAACTTTGACCGATACAAAAAAGAACAGGCTGCAACAGCCGGAACAGAAATAAATGGAGCCTTAAACTGGCACGGAAATGCTGATGATGTCGATGGCGTTTATGATTATCTGACAAAAGCTCAAATCGAACAAGCGTATAATACTTATATTGATAGCCGTACACTGAATATGGCCATGGTAGGCGGAGGTTCTGCCTGGGGCGGAGGTGCTTTGGCATCGCAATGGGAATCGGGTTATGTTACCGGACACTGGAAAGGCGAAATGTCAGTTTGGTCTCACGAATATTCGCACCATTCGGGTTATAACCATAGTAGTAATTTGGCCAATAGCGGCCAGGGCGGTGGTCAGCAGGAAATGTTGACAGAGTTTTATAAATATCTGATTCATTTAAATGATCTTCCTTTTACTGATCCCGATGTATTAAAAGGATACACAAAGACTACTTATTTAACAGGTAGTTACAAAAAACCTGTGTTTACTATTAATCCTAAAAATACATTTTTAGTAAAATATAAAGGAGAAGGAAAATGGAACTAACCTACAAAACTATCATGAACAAAATACCGTTTTTACTACTATTACTTTGCTTTTTCACCAATTGCAGCAAAGATTCTAATGGCGATGATCCCACTACTTACAACTACTTCTACCCTACTGACGAAGCTTCGATAACAGCGGCTCAAATTGGGGACGGAACCGGAACTTTAGATCCGAAAGGAATCGCGATTGCCAACGAAAAATTATATGTTGCTAATGGCAATGTACTTGAGGTTTTTAACGCGGTAACTTTGGCACATATCAAAACCATTACCGAATATAAAAAAGGAACTACCACTACTCCGTTGACCGAAATCACTTCTGTTGCTGTTGATAAAGGCCGAATTTATATTGGAAGCCGTGAGTCAAGACTTTTTGTAATTGACGAAAATACAAATGCCGGAATCAGCATTGTTGGAAACGGCCAATGGTGGCAGACTTTTGTACACGTTTTTGGCGTTGTGGTAAAAGACGGATTGGTTTTCGTAAAAGAAAAAGAAACCTCGATTAAAGTTTTTGAAACTTCTCAAATTACAGAAACCAGCGATTGGAATTTAAAACCTATTGCGAAACTGAATACTTTAAACGGTTTTGACCAGGTGTATTCACTTGATGTTGAAGGCGAAAATTTAGTCGTTGCCGGAAGAGATGCAAAAAGTTATTTGTATTACAATATTGCAGGCATCAGAGCCAATGCGGCAAGCTCACTTACTGAACCTATAAAACCGGTAACGTCGACTATGGTAACTAAACCAATTGCCGTAAGTTTTACCAGTGACTGGGCTGTTACGTCTGAAAATAACGGAAACACCAATTATTTAAGACTTTATCCTAAAGCAGATTTTATGGCTCGTAACTACACGGCAAGCGTAAATGCTACTGATGTTTTAGGACAAAATCCTTTTGGAAGCATCGTTGGTGTTGCACAACTTAACGATCGCATCTTTTTATCGGATAACACCAATAAAAAGATTAGAGTTATTAAGCTTAATAAATCTGTGATTGAGGAACAAAATTAGAAAATTCCAATTTTTGAAGTCCCAAATTCCAAATTTTAAATTTTAAAAAAGCTAAAATCTCAAGTTCCTTCATTGGAATTTGGGATTTTTTTATTGGAATTTGGAATTCTTTTATTCGTGAAATTCTTTGTCTATTGAACGCAGATGATACGGATTCGCTAAAGCGAAAACGCGGATTTAAAACGGATTTTTTTATTTTTTGGATTTATTTTTTTAGGAGATTTATTCTCATTTTATAACTCAATATTATTATCCTGATCGAAGTGGAAGGACACGCAAGAAGCTCTACAAAGATTCTCGATTTTCTTTGGCTAATTTCTAGTGTGATTTCTCCTCCATCAAATGACAAGATTGCGAATAAATTCCGCGTAAATCCGTTTAATCCGCACAATCTGTGGGCCATTCAAAACAAATTAAACACAAAAAAAGCTTGTCTTCAACAGACAAGCTTTCTTATTTTCAAACGAAAAACCCGTTTAGATCTTTACTTCTTTTGCAGCAGCATCTTTCGATTTCACTAACTGATTCACTCTCCAAATAAAGAATATAGAACAAAGTGTAATAATCGCAATTACGTATCCTAAAATATCATAATTTTCAAGCGGAGCAGTTTTTGTTTTCTGATGTACAATATACCCCGCACAAACTGCTGCAATTCCGCCTGCAATTTGTTGTAAGGAAGATGATATCGACATATAGGCACCACGATCTTCCAATCCCGGAATAGCGGTATTTAGTGTTGTAGCAGGAATCATTCGGCTCATAATTCCCATAAACAAAATCATATTGATCACTACGATTTCCCATAGCGGAATAGGATTTAGGTTGGTATAAATTAAAATCATAATGATCGAAAGTATAGAACCTGCTGCAAACAATTTAAACTTGCTTATTTTATCACTTAACTTTCCGACCAAAGGCATGATAAAAAGAACTGAAAGTCCGGTAAAGAAAAATACCATTGGCAATTCTAAATGGCTAATTTTAATATTATTGACCAAAAAAGCACTTCCGAAAGGCTGTAACATAAATCCTCCAACCGAAAGAAAGGCAATAGAAGCAAAACCTATCTGATATTGTTTGTTGCTTAGCGTATGCCAAAGGTGCAAAAACGGACTCTTATCTGATTGTACTTCAAGGTGTTTGACAATGGGCTGCATTTGGGTGATAATCGCAATCAGAATCAGAACGCCTAAAACGGCAATCATGATAAAGGCCGAATGCCATCCCCAATTGTTGGCAAAATACAAACCAACCGGAATTCCTAAAATCTGACTGGTAGCAAAAGCCATTTGTATAAAACCCATCACACGGCCTCTTTGATGAATGACAAATAAATCGGTTACGATAGCTAAAGATACTGAACCAATTACACCACCAAAAAGTCCGGTAACGATTCTGGCCATAAGCAACATCATATAACTCGATGAAAGTGCACAGAAAACGGTACCAATAATGAATCCTGTATAAAAGAAAATCAATAATTTTTTTCGGTCGAATTTGTCTGCAAAACCTGCTGCTAATAATCCGGAGATTCCGGCACTAAACGCATAAGCCGAAACGGCAAAACCAAAGTTTGAAGTGGTCATGTCGAGTGTTTTCATTAAGATATCTCCCAGCGGAGAAATGACCATAAAATCAAGAATTACAGTAAACTGCAAAAGTGCCAGAATGGCGATAATGATTTTTTGGTTAAAGGTAAAAGTGGGGCTGTCCCCTGATGTTTTTTCCATATAAAGTGGTTATTTTTTATTAATTTAATTCCTGGCATTCATGACCAAATTCGTTGATCATACCAATGATTGTTTCGGGTTTTAGTACCGAAGAAACAACGCGAAGTACACAATCGACATCTTCGTGATCGATACTCCATTGCTGTATGTCCTGATGCTCGTCGAGCGTTTTACGCAGCTGGCAAGCCGGATCTACAGTGGCAATATTTGTTTTAAAAACGTGTATGGTATTTAAATCAGTTTCCATAATTTTTCATGGTTTTAAAGCTTTTATGGTTCGGCTAAAAGCTTCTTTCATAATTTCATTGGTAAGCTTAAATGGCTTTCCTCCCATACTCTTACCTTCAGTATGCAAGTTCAACAGCGTGTATAATGGTCCGTAGGCGACAGACCAAAAGGCTTCAAATGTCATAGGAACCAGTTCTTTATTACGTAGTCCGTTATCTATGAACTCTTTCATAATCATTCTAAAATCTGCAAACTCTTTAATAGAATCCAGAATAATTTCTGAGTGAGGCGAATGTTTGACGATTTCAAAAAAAGCAACTTCCTTGGGGTATTTCATGGTAAATGCCGCGCGGTTTTCCCATTGCTTCCATAATCCTTCTTCAAACGACATTTGAGGCGAAAAGTTTTTTACCGTACTGGTAAAAAATTTAAGTGCCGTAACAGCACCTATTTTTTGTATTAAATCATCTTTGTCTTTATAATAAATGTATAAGGTGCCAACAGAAATGGAACAGGCTTTTGCCAGCTTATTCATGCTGAATCCCTGAAATCCGTCGCGTACGATTTGATCTATGGCAGTTGTAATGACCAGCTTCTCTTTGTCAATATCCCGAATTCTCATGCTTTTTTTTGGCAAAGATAAAATAATAAATGAATGAACATTCTTTTATTAATTATTTTTTTTGAAATTATTTTAATGAAAAAAAATAACGGGACTTTAAATTCAGATTTAAAAAATCTTGATATGAAAAAGATATTTAATGGTTTCAACTGTTGGGACACAATATATTTATCGTGTTTCATTATTTCGATACGTTATTTCGATACGTTATTTCAATACGTTATTGCGATGCGTTATTGCGATGCGTTATTTCGATCCGTTTCCCGTGGTTGAAACCACGGGCTATGTTGAAATACGATAAATTAAGATTTCAAGAAATAGCGCCAGAGTTTGTTATTTCGAGGAACTAAAAATCTCCGCAAGTAGCTCGACAATGAATGTTCACCACAATCTTGTTATCCTGACGCAGGAAGGATCACACTAGAAACTCGACAATGAAAATCAACGATCTTTGTCGAGTTTCGTGTGTGATTTCTCCCTTCGGTTGAAATGACAAAAATGCGCAGATCAACTTTGAACACCTGTGATTTTTTCTGTGAAATGACAAACTAAACCAAAATATTCTTATGAAAATGAGTGCCCTAGCCCCGATAGAAGTGAAAATCCTTTTTCTGGCTTCTTTAGCCAGGAAAAGATTGGAACGGATAGCGGGATTAGCTCCTGAAAAAAATATAAATTAAATGTGTTTTTCAAGATATACAACTTTGACCAAATTAGAACCACACGTAATTAAAAATCTCCTGTTTATAAAAAATCATTTTAATACTTTAATCAGTGGCTAAAAAAAACATTTCACTTTATTCCATAAAAAAACTCCTGCTCAGATGAACAGGAGTTTCAAAAACAAATCTAATTTCAATTTCTAATCTAATTCTAATATTTAATTTTTATGCTAAACCACGTGTTAACCAACCTCTTTTATTGGCAGTAACAATGGCGTATGGTGTAATCCAGAATAAGCTAAAGGTGTAAAAAACACTGTATGAATACGCCCAAAGTGAATCTGAAAAATTATATCTTTTTGCGTAAAACAAAACCGGAAAGCTTGATACGATTAAGATTCCTAAAAATGTTGAACTTAAAAACAATAGTGGATGAATGGCGATAAAAAAGAACATGAAAAGCATGAACGGATACGCCATAACGATTCTTAATGCCTGGTTCAGCCATAAAAGTCTTGAACCAAATTTAGATCCTTCTCTAAAATCTGTGAAAACATATTTTGCCATTGCGATGTTTTCACGCACATTACTTCTACTCCATCTGATAAACATTTTATATAATCCGGTGTATTCTTCAGGAACGTTTGTTAGTACATACGCATTTCTCTGAAACAATACGTGTTGACCTTGTTTTAAGATCATATTGGTCATGGCGCGATCTTCACCAATGTCAGATGGCTGTCCCATAAAGGTTTGGTTGATCCATTCGTCAAGACAAGCTAAAACGGCTGTTTTTCTGTAAGCTGCTGCTGCTCCCGGAGTACAAAGAACCGAGCCTAATTTGCTTTCGGCAGAACGCATGAATTCGAAACTCATTACGAAACTTACATTCAGCATTTTTGGTAAGATTGCTTTTTTGCTGTTCAAAACATGAACGTTTCCTGCCACTGCTCCACATTTTTCGTCTACCACAAACGGACTAACTAAATTACGTAGCGTATCTTTTTTTACGATTGAATCACTGTCTACCGTTACAAAAATTTCTCCGGTTCCTAATTCAAATCCGCGGTATAGAGCGTGACGTTTTCCTGCGTTTGCCGGTTGTTGGAAAATCGTTAAACGATCTCCTAATTTTATTTTGGCTTGTTGCATCCAGTACCAGGTATCATCTTTACTTCCGTCATCAACGGCTAATATTTCTAGTTTATGTGCAGGGAAATCACTGTCGGCCAAACTCAATAAAGTATCCCAAACCAGTTTTCCTTCGTTATACGCAGGAACGATCACGGTAACGGTTGGTAACATTTCATCCGAAACGGATTCGATTGGTTTGTATTTAAAAAACAAGTATAAATTGTACAGGAAAACTCCTGTCTGAAAGAAAAATAACAATCCCGCAATGATCAAAAATGGTAATCCCCAATTTGAATTCAGACGCTCAATCTGAAACTGATCGAAGTCATCTTGCATATGATAGACAGAATAAGCTCCAACAAACATTAGGATAAAAGTACTTACCAGCACAAATAATCCAAACTTACTTTTAGTGCGCTCGTTTACTTTTTTTGTTGTTGCATGATCATTACTGATACGAAAAATGGAACTGTTTAAGGCTTGTTCGTTATTAAGATCTGATTTCGAGGTATAAAATTGTTCTGTTGTTAAGGTTTCACTTTTCATATGACACTACTTTTTGATTGCTTGCTATGGGCTTTTAGTTTATTTGCTTTCCCCTCGATTCGTTATTTTCATTTATCGAAAGGAATATCTACGTTATCCCATTTTGCAAGCGTTGTGCCATTATGTGTTTTAACTGGTTTTGAGTTGTTTAGGGTTTTTGGATTGTTTTGATGTGTGTAATTATTATACGTTTTTGGGATACAGTATACAGTTTTTTGTTTGGGTTTTGGGAGGTTTTGGGGTTGAGGTTTTGTTGTGACCGAGGGGGCTTGAAGTTTTATTATAACGCTTTCTGAGATTTATTATTGTTATCCTGAGAGAAGTTGAGGGATTTTTGGGATTTAAAATTTAAAATTTTGGAATTTAATTTTTAGGAGCTATTTCCAGCCATCCGCTATATCTTTTCCTTGCTAAAGGAGCAAGAAAAAGGATGCCGCTTCTGTCTGGGCTAGGGGTTTTGGGGTTATGAGATTTTTTTTGATAAGATCAATCGTTATAAATCTTTCAATAAACGAAAAGTAAAATTATTATCATTAAATATTAGATCTATTTGTCTGCTTTATGGTTTTCCTTATTCATCTTAATTAAATATTCGATACTTTAGCAATTCGATTATTTTTTGTAGATGCGTATCAACAGTCTTAGAATAAAAGAATATAGTAACGAATTTCAGGAAAGAATAGCTTAATATGAACACGGGACAAATACTATCAAAATCAGGAATGCAATATTAAATCGATGTGCGACTTGAAGAAGAAACGATTTGGTTAACTCAGGTGCAAATTACATTGCTTTTTGGCAAAGGAAGATCAACTATTACGGAGCATATTGCGAATGTTTTTAAAGAAGGTGAACTAGACGAAAAAGTGGTATGTCGGGATTTCCGACTAACCACTTTACATGTTGCTATTGAGGGAAAAACACAAGAAAACAATGTTAAACATTACAATCTTGATGTCATAATTTCTGTAGGTTACAGAGTAAAATCGCTTCAGGGGACGCAATTTCGTATTTGGGCAACCCAACGATTAAAAGAATATATCGTTAAGGGGGGTTGCATTGAATGATGATCGTTTTAAATCAGGTAATACAATGAATTACTTTAGCGAATTACAACAACGCATTCGTGAAATTCGAATATCTGAAAAGTTTTTCTACCAAAAATTAAGGACATTTGTAGAAAAACTTTTTATTTTTCATGTTTTAATTAAACTTAAAATCTTTTTCAGAATAAACTCTATTATAAAGTCGAAGGTAAATTTCACCCTACTTAATAAAACTATAATAAATTTATAAACATTTATCTTTAAAATTTAAGAGACAAACAAACTCAACAAGTTCAATATTATTACAAATTTGCAGAAATGCAACTTTAAAGTTACATTAGCATCTTTAAAGGTCAATTTAACTCTTTATCGACTATGAGGATTAGAAACTGATAAAAGCTAAACCTAGGGAAATGATTTAAAATAAGAGCACGATTATCTTTCATATCAAAAAAAACCTACACTGATCCATCGAAGATGAAAAGGGAAATAATATAAAATTAAACCTTTAACTGAATTCATTGAGACAAATTTTGATTATAAATAAAAATTAAATTCTAATATCCTATTTTTATGAGTGTTAATTCACATTTATTAGAGTTAAAGAAAAAACTCACCGAAGAATTAAATAAAGAAAATTCTGACAATAATATAATATTAAGTATATCAAATGAAATTTCTAAGCTCGATGATGATGAAAATAACAAGATTCCCTTTAAAGTATCGGCAAGAACTGCACGATTAATAGGAAGGGAAAATATTGCAACAGCAAAAGGCGCAATTATTGAGCTTGTAAAAAATGGCTATGATGCTGATAGTCCAGTGAGTATTGTTTTTTTTGATAATCAATTTACTTCTGTAAAAAAAGAAATTACTATTGATTACTTTAATGAATTAGTTGAAAAAGGAATTTTTCCTGAATTACTTCTTTCAATTTATGCAAAAGATGAAGATGGCTATGTTTTAAAAAATGATATCGACGAAGAAAAAAAAGATGAGTTTAAAAAACTAATTTCAAAATTCGCGACACTATATATAATTGACTCAGGTGAAGGAATGACTCAAAATATTATTAGAGACCATTGGATGACAATAGGAACTGATAATAAAGCAAATGATGTGTTTACTAAATCAGGAAGGGTTAAGGCTGGCGCTAAAGGGATTGGAAGATTTGCTTTAGATAAACTAGGCAGTAATTGTGAAATGACAACTATTTTTAATCCTGAAAACCATTTAAAAGATACTTCGCGATTTGGAATCGAAACAAAATATAAGGGGTATAAATGGAAAGTAAATTGGGAAGATTTTGAGGGAGATTTTAAAACAATTGAAAAGGTTAATGCAGAATTAATTGGCATTTATGAAGATTCAATAAGACAAGAAATAATATCTCAAATTAGAAAACTTGACTTAACAAAAATTACAACTAAAGACTCAACAAAAATCAATAAGTCCCCTATAGAACTTAAATACGGAACAATTTTAAAAATCACAAATTTACGAGATAATTGGGAAGATTATTTTGTTGACCAAGTTTATTCAGATTTGGAAGTCTTGGTACCGCCAAAAGAAACTGGTGAGTTTGAAATATTTCTTTTTAGTTCTGAAGAGCCGAATAAATATGGTGAAGTATTAGGTTCTGTTTGTGATGATTTCGATTATAAATTAATTGCTGTCGCTGACGAACAGCAAAATGTAAATATAAAGATATATCGTAATGAATATGATGTGGATTTGATTCCAAATGATTTCTATCAAAGAGAGTCAATGAATATAAATCCGTATCAGAAAATTGATTTTATTAAAAAAAAATGGGAGACTAATAAAACTTTTTCTCAATTATTAAAGGGATATAAGGCTTTAGACGAAGATAATATTTTTGATAATATTGGAGTATTTGAGTTTTCATTTTACTTTATGAAAAAAGCATATAATACCCCTGATGCTAATAGATTCTTTTACAGAAAATTTCAATCTAATAGTAGGAAAGATTGGCTTGATAAATTTGGTGGAATTAAATTATTTAGAGACAATTTTCGGGTTAGACCATATGGAGAAGTTAAAGATGTTGCATTTGATTGGTTAGGATTAGGAAATAGAAAAGCCAATAGCCCTGCTGGAGTTGCGAAAGAAGAAGGAGGATATAGGGTTGAACCAGAAAATGTAGCGGGTGCTATCAAAATATCACGACTTACAAACGTTGATTTTGAGGATAAATCAAGTAGAGAAGGATTGCAAGACAATAAGACTTTTCAGATATTTAAACAGCTTTTAGCTGAAATAATAAATGTTTTTGAAGAAGATCGAGCTTATATTGCTCGAGAAATGAATTCTTACGACAATATGAGATTTGGCCCAGAAAGAGATAGAAAAAAAGCTGAGGACCTAGCAAAAAAAATACTTGCAGATAGCAGAGCAAAAAAAGAATCTGCAACTAATGACTCTACCGATAATAGTAATTCTAATCAAGAACAAAGTCAAACGGATAACGAAAAAGAGATTCTCGCTGGTGAGATTGAAAGAAAAGAAGAAGAAATTGAAAAATTAAAAGAAGAACAAAAAGTTCTAAGAGGATTGGCTAGTAGTGGAATTGTTTTAGCTTCTTTCAGTCATGATTTAAGTAAATTAAATGATGTTTTAAGTTCAAGAACGGATAAACTTAAAAATCTAATTTCTGAAAAAATAATTGAAAATGATTATGAAGGAATTGAAGCACGGAAAAATCCTTTTGCACAGATTGAGAGAATAAAAAAACAAGATTTAAAACTACAAAATTGGTTAAATTTTTCATTAGGTGCAACAAGAAAAGATAAAAGAAAGAGAAAACAATTATTTTTAAAAACATATTTTTCAGATTTAAAAAATGATTGGACGACGGTGTTAGAAAATAGGGCAATTGAATTGGATGTTGCTAATGTAGAAGATTTAGATTTGCGTGTTTTTGAAATAGATATTGACAGCATTTTTAATAATTTATTGGTTAATTCAATAGATGCTTTTAATATTTCAAAGGAAAATAGGCAAAGGAAAGTTACTGTAAGTGTCATATCTAATGCAAGAGAAATAATTATTGATTATAATGATAATGGTCCAGGTATATCAAATGATATCGAAAATCCTGAAAAAATGTTTGAACCTTTATTCACAACTAGAAGAAATCCTTATACTGGAGAAGAAGAGGGAACAGGTTTGGGAATGTGGCTTATAAAATCGATTGTGGAAGAAAATGATGGAATTGTTAAATTATTGTATCCGGAAATCGGATTTGGTTTAAGAATTTTGTTTCCAGTAAAATATAAAAGGTAAAAAATAAATTATGTATAGAATTCTTTTTATAGACGAAGAACAAGAAACATTTGATTATTTTAGAGACTATGTTGAAAACTCGTCAACTAAAGATCAGATTGAAGTAATTACCTTGTTTCCACTTGATAGTAAAGAAAATACAATAGAGGCAATCTTTAAGATAAATCCTGATGCGGTAATAACTGACTTTATGCTAAATGATATAAAAGAAGATATTTTCTATAATGTACCATATAATGGTGTCGAATTAATGGAAAGTTTATTAGCAATTAGAGAAGATTTCCCTTTTTTTGTATTAACATCATTTGATGATTTAGCAGTTAGTCAAAGTGATGATGTAAACAAAGTTTACATTAAAAATATTTTACATAATGACAAAGAAGAAAGTAAAGCGAAAGCAAAGTTTTTAGACAGAGTTTTAAATCAAATTATCCATTATAAATCAAAATTGCAAAATTCTCAAAAAGAACTTTTGGAATTAATAGAGTTAAGGAATTTAGGTAAAGCTACAATTGATGATGAAGAGAAAATAATAAAATTAGACCATTTTCTAGAACTTTCAATTGATAAAAGGAGCTCAATTCCAGAGAAGTATAAAACCTTGTCAAACTTTGACAGATTAGGAAAAATATTAGACAAAGTTGATATATTATTAAAAAAAGTTGACAATACTGATGGTAAATAATTTTAGAAATACAACACCTAAAAGAACTTGCGTTAAAAAATATGCAGACTATGGGAGTTATAAGAAATATATTTCCTCTGATTTCAACAGGAGATGTGGATATAGTGATTGTTCAGATTTTTGGTTTGGAGGTTCTAATACTTTTCATATAGATCATTTTAAACCTTGGAAAAAAAACCCTCTTTTAAAAACTGAATATTCAAATTTAGTTTATTGTTGCTCATATGTAAATATTTTAAAATCTGATGACGAAGGAGATTATTTGGATCCTTGCGATGTTGATTTCAATCAACATTTTGAGAGAGATTTAATTGGTAATATTATTGCTAAAAAACATTCGAAGGAAGCTAATTATATGTATAATCAGCTTAAGTTATATATGAAGCGCTATCAAATTATTTGGATGTTAGATGAGATTTTAATAAAATTAAAGAAATTAGAAATAGCAATTAAAGATCCTAAAAACATTAAATTAAAAATAGATTTACATATTGCTCATAGTGAATTAAGTATGGAAATGACTGACTATTTAGAATATTTAAGAGTAAATCAATAAATATTTTCATGAAACAGAACGTTTTCAAATTTTTAAAAAGATATTCAACTCAACCTGAAGAAGTTGACAGACTAATTATATCTGCATTTATTAAAAAAAATAATCTTAATGTTAATCATAATACACTATTAAAATCATTTGTTATTGATTATGAAAATAGTGATGAATACAACATTCTTTGTGAATTTAATGAACTAATTGATAATTCAACTAACGAATTCAATTTTGAAGTCTTAATTGAATTATTTGAGTTTGTTATTTCTCCTTCAGATAGAATAATAAATGGAGCTATTTATACACCTTTAAATATTAGAGAATATATAATTAATGGATCTTTTATAATAAATGAAGGTAATTATACTGACTACAAAATAGCAGATATTTCATGCGGTTGTGGAGGTTTTTTATTCAATGTTGCCCAAAAATTGAAAAACGAAACAGAATTAACTTATTCTGAAATTTTTGCTAATAATATTTATGGGTTGGATATACAGACATATTCAATAACTAGAACTAAATTATTATTGTCACTTCTAGCACTATCTGATGGAGAAGATGTTGAAGAATATATTTTTAATCTGTATGTAAATGATGCTTTATTGTTTAAATGGAACCTAGTTATTGAAGACTTTAATGGTTTTAATATAATAGTTGGGAATCCTCCCTATGTTAGATTAAGGAATTTAGGTGATGACACTAAAAAACTTTTAAAAAACTGGGAAGTTTGTAAAACAGGCCTAATCGATTTATACATTCCTTTTTTTCAAATAGGTTTAGAAAATCTTACTGTTAATGGTGTGTTGGGATATATAACAATGAATAGCTTTTTTAAAAGTTTAAATGGTAGAGCTTTAAGGAATTATTTCCAAAGAAAGAGTTTAGCTTTTAAAATCATTGATTTTGGTTCAGACCAAATTTTTAAATCGAAAAATACATATACTTGTATTTGTCTTATTCAGAATAATAATCAAGATTATATTGAATATGCTCTAATTGATAAAATACATTTAGAAGATAATCATAACTTTAATCAAATTCAATATGATAGATTAGATTCAAAAAAAGGATGGAATTTACAATCAAATGAAATAATTTCAAAAATTGAATCGACGGGTATACCTTTCGGAGAAATATATAAAACAAGACATGGTATTGCTACATTAAAAAATAGTATATACATATTCAAACCTGTAAAAGAGGATGAAAATTTTTACTATTTAAAAAATGGGAATACATTTAAAATAGAAAAAGGAATCTGTAAAGATGTTATTAATTCAAATAGATTAACGAATGAAACCTCAATTCATAGAATTAAAGAGAAAATCCTCTTTCCTTATAATGATGAGGTAAAACCTAAACTAATTGAAGAAGAAGAACTCAAATCCTTATATCCGAATGCATTTGAATATTTAAATCAAAAGAAAGATATTTTAGATAAGAGGGATAAAGGAAAGGGGAAGTATCAAAAATGGTTTGCTTTTGGACGTACTCAATCACTTGAAAAAGTAGAAAATAAATTATTTTTTCCGAAAATATGTAATAGCTCTCCAAATTGTATTTTAGAAGCCGATGAAAATTTGTTATATTACAATGGACAAGCAATAATTGGTCATACGGAGGAAGAAATGATGTTGATAAAAAAAATAATGGGATCCCGACTTTTTTGGTATTATATTACAAATACAAGTAAACCATATACATCAAATTATTATTCTTTAAATGGTAATTACATAAATAATTTTGGAGTATGTGATTTAGACGAAATAGAAAAAGAATTTATATTAAACGAAAATAGCAAAGAAGTGTTAGATGCCTTTTTTGAAAATAAATATGAAATATTATTATAAGAAATTTTTAAATGCAAAAAAATAGAAAGTATTCTTAATTCTTTAAGAATATCTTTTATTAAGATGTTTACCATCAACATTCAAAATATAGATTTCTAAACTTTTTATTATACATACATTTTAAACATTCGCTTTAAAATAATTTTCTAAAATTAATGTCATATCATTTTGATGTTTCTCTGAAGAAGAATCCTCCCATGTTGTTTCATCCCAATTATAGTATATCAAATATAATTTTAAAGCATCAATGCGATCATTTTTTATATTATCAAAAAATTTGACACGTTTCATATCAAAAGAATTATTACTATAACTGGAGTTAATACTTCTTGTTACTAAAGCCAAATTGCCAAAGTGGTTTAGCATTGTTTTACACAATAAGTCTTTTTCGGCACTTGGATTTTGAGGTGAAATATGTTCAACTGAATTCTTGGCTGTCATCCTGTAAGCTTTCCATAAATCTTTGTGATCTATACTTTTATATTTTGTACTATTTGGATTATCTTTATTAAATTCCATCAAGAAATCATCATTTCTAAAAAACTCATAATAAAGTACATATTCTAATTTATAAAACCAGTAATGAGGAAATTTTACGCCTAATTCATTATTACTTTCCGAAAGAAATCGCTGTGTATTAAATGAACTTTTTCCTTGTGAATTAAGGTCAATCATTAATTGCAAAGTTCTTTCTTTTAAATCTCCTTTTTTTAAAATACTACTAAATAATATATTATCTAGTTTTCTTAAATACTTAAATGAATCAATCTCTGTTTGAGAAGAATTTTTAAAATGATAATAAAGATAGGGAGTTAACCAATACTGAGTTATCATTTCTTGAGAATGATACAACATAGCTTGTAACGCAGTAAAACTATTATATTGAAGTGTATCTAATTTTGGGTATTCAGCATCCTTACTTTTTGTGAAGTATAATTTTACAAATTTTAATTCTTTTTCTTTTTCATGAGAAACCCATTTTAGAACCGTATCATCAAAAATTACTTTTACATTCCAAAGACATTCTAAAAAGTCAATAATAATATTTGACATCTTATTTCTATCATCCTTTAATAGCTCCTTATTTTTTAATAAGGCTGTTTCAAAAGTTGTGATTAATTTTTTCTCACTAAAGAAAGAAATATCTTGACAGTTCTTTTCTCTTAAAAATATCCTTAATGCATGTAATAACAACATAGGAAATGAGATTATAGAACTTATAGTGTCTTCCTTTAAATTCTCTATAGAAGTATTTGCACCATCTATTGGTTGATCATTCAGTAATAAATTTACTAAACTAAATGTTTTATTTTCATCATGACTGTTATGCGTTAAATCCTCAATAAAATTCTTAAAAAAAGCACTACTGAATTTTTGAGACTTTATGTCATTAGACTCTTCAACTCTTTCTTCGTCACTTAGTAAACTTTTCCAATTAACATCATTACTTAATTGATTTTTTAGATTAAACGCTACATAACTACTCATATCTGCGCAAGCTTCCCAAAGTTTGGACAAATTACCTGCTTTATGTTTTTGTTCAGGATCTCTATTTATAATTGAAAGTAATTTTGCTTTCAATATTTCATCTTGTCTTAACTGAACTCCTCTTGCATTAATTACTTCAAATAATTTAGTTAGATCAGTTTCCGGCGGTACTTCTGTACATATTAATTTTACTTTGTGAAAAATAAAATGTGCGAACTCTTTTTTTTTATCAAAAAGATTATTCTCTTCATTTTCTATAAAAGCCATAATTTGAATATATGCCTTTGAAATATTAATTAAATCCTTTTCATCTTCAAAATCCTCAAAAATATTAGAACTCCTAGTATGCCGTAAATAATTAAAATATGATGTAACTTTTTCCCTAATGGAAAACTTTAATCGCATATTTTCTCTATCTACAAAAGCAAATTTATCCAATTCATGCCCTAAAACATTACTTATAAGCCATAGCGTAGTGTTTCTTTGTTGTCCATCAATCAAATCATATACATTATTTCCGTTTTTTACATAAACAATGCTCCCAATAAAATATTCTTTTTGATTATCTTCTAAAAAAGCGTTCTTTAAATCGGTAAGAAATACTTTTACTATATCATTATCCCAAACATATAAACGCTGATAAATTGGTATATTGAATTGTAAATTATCATAAACAATTTTAGCCAGAGAACTTTTATTTGATTTGAACTTTTCCACCATCTTTTATTTTACTTAGTAACCAACCTTTTCTTTTTGAAACTAATTTATTGAGTTCGTTTATTAAATCTTTTTTTGAAATTTCATTTGAATTACTAGGGGATCCTTCGGTTATTTTATGTGGGACTTGCTTTTTTGTTCCACCATCATAGTAATTTTGTATTTCATATAAATAATCCGTTATAATTTTATTTATTGATCCAATTTTTTTTGTTTCAATTTCTCTATTATTAACTATAAAATCAATTACTTCTTTTGGCTCATAAGCCATTTGGATAGCATCCAAAATATTGCAACCGTTATTAATATTTAAAAATTTCACTTCAAAAATGTAATAATTCGAAATACGTTCTGCTCCAACAAAATAATCCAGTGCCAGTGCAAAGTTTAAGAGATTATTTTCTTTAAACTTATCATAATACATCATAATACAAAGCATATAATATTGTTTCATATATACTGAATGTGGATTATAAACTTTATTATAAAATGATCTAAATTGTAATAATTCTTCTGAATCCTTATCTTGATAATCTTTATTTTTATTGATTGGAAATAAATGTTTGTAGATTAATGCATATTTTTCTAAGTAAAGAAAAAATGTAAATCCTTTTTTAAGTGGTTGTCTTAATTGAAATGGAAGCTTCTCAACAATATTTGATTGAGAAAGTTTTAATGGCTCTAATTCTAAAAATAAGATATTGTCTATCTTTTCAATTTCTTTTTTATTTAAAATACCATTATTAGTATAAAACTCAACCATATTATTATCCGGGCTACATAAACTTCTACTAAAAGTGTTTTCAATTTTAGTTTCATTTCCATACGATGATTTATTAAATTTCCATGTTCTACTTCTCCATAGAAAGAATTTTATAAATGGATATAAAAAACCATCTGCATTGCCCGGTACAGAAATTCCATGAAAAGCATAGCGTTCAATACTTTCCCAACTTGCAGCACTTTTTTCTTGCAAAGAATCATCGTTGACAATACCTCTAAGATGAATCGCTTTTAAAACAACATCAATAGTAGGCTTCTTTCCTCTACTATTCTGAGTATCAAAATAGATAAAAGCCTCATCTTCTGAATCTACTTCTATAACTGTAAAAACTAATCTTTCTTTTATAATATCTTTTAAAAGAAAGATTCTATCAAATGTTTCCTTCTCTTTTAAAAATAATTTTACTTTTTGAATATTTTGAGCAGATATACTTGAACTATATTCTAAAATTATACTTTCAGGACTACACCTTAATACAGAAAGAGATTCATCTGCAAAATAATCTAATAATAGCAAGGTTGTGATTCTTTGTTGCCCATCAATAATTTCTAATTGATTCTTTCCTTCTGTATTCTTGAATAGAACAATAGTACCCATATAGTAGGACAGATCAGACAATCCTTTTTCTTGACATCTATTTTTAAAATCCTCTAAATCTTCTATCAAACGATTTACCTTATCAATATTCCATACATATGGTCTTTGACTTTTATGTATAGCTAATGGTAAAACAAGATTGAAGATATCCTTAAAAGATTTTGTTAAATCACTCATATTATTTCTTTATAACAATCCATTTCCTTTTCCAAAAAATTGGCTGTGATGATTGCACAAACCTACAAAATGGCATTTAAAGAAATTTGAGGAAAACCGTAAAAGATAAGATAAAATAAAATAGTTGACCTAATCGAAATTATTAATTACTCTCAAATTTATAAAACTTCTATTTTTTTCTGAATTTAGAATCAATGCCTTTACTCCTCATACATCTCCATCCACAACCTCGTCTCCTCCAAATCCAGTTCCTTCTCAATCTTCCTGAAAATCTCTTCATTAACAGAACCCGATTTATGCATCGATTCTAGCTTTCCGCGTTCCACATTCAAAAGATCGATTTGAAGTTTGGTGAAATCGTTGAAAATCTCGCCGCCCATTATATTTCCTTTTCCGAAGAAATTGGCTGGGAGTTCGGTTTTTTGGAGGCGGTTGAATTTTACTTCGTATTTGCTTTTGATGTTGTGGAGCAAGTCATCGTTGAGTAAAGAGAAATTATCTTCGATATGGGTAATGGTTTGCGAAACGATAATGTTTCGGATTTCGTATTCTTCGGCGATGATGGAGTACTTTTCGATTTTTAATTTTTTGATCAGCCAAGGCAATGTCAGTCCCTGAATGACCAAAGTCGAAAGGATGACGCAAAACACCAGATAAATGATGAGGTTTCGTAATGGAAATGCTTCCGTTTCGTTCATCATTAGCGGAAGCGCCAAAGCAGCCGCCATCGACACCACGCCACGCATTCCGGACCAGCCGAAAACAATCATGTTCCGGAAATCGAATTCTTCCTGCAAACGGATTTTTTTACTGATATATCTGGGCAGCAAAGTGGCCGGAATCACCCATAAAAAACGCACCAAAATCACGACAATACTTACCGAAGCGCCCCAAATAAACAAAGACCAACCGGAGTAATCCCCGATTCCTTCGATAATTTGTCGCAATTGCAATCCGATTAAAATAAAGATCAATCCGTTTAGAATATTGGTTAGAACACTCCAAATTGTTCCCGTCATGATTCGGCTTTCGTGCGTAAAAATCGTTCCTGATCTCGCCGAAAGAAAAAGTCCCGTTGCCACTACGGCCAAAACTCCCGAAGCTTCAAAATGTTCGGCAATTAAATACGAAGCAAAAGGCGTTAATAAAGTTAAAGTCGCTTCGATCACCTCATCGCAAACAAACTTTTTATGAATAAAACTCATGATGTAGCCTACGCCTAAACCTATACCGATTCCTAAAACCGACATGATCACAAAATTCAGTCCGGCTTGCCAGAGGACAAAATTTCCAGCAGTAATAGCAGTCAAAGCATATTTGTAAGCGACAAGTCCACTGGCATCATTCACCAGACTTTCGCCTTCCAGAATTGCAATTAATCTTGGGTGCAAACCCAAACCTTTTGTAATAGAAGTAGCCGAAACCGCATCAGGAGGAGAAACAATCGCACCCAATAAAAATGCTAACGGCCAGGAGATATCATCTATCAGCATATGGGCTGCAATGGCTACGGCCACAGTGGTAAAAAGTACCAAACCTACAGCCGCCAAAGTAATGGGACGAATCGTTTGTTTAAAATCAGACCAACTGGTGTACCACGCCGCGTGATACAAAAGTGGCGGCAAGAAGACAATAAACACCACTTCGGGACTTAGAGCAATGACCGGAAGGCCAGGAATTACGCTAATAATGACACCGCAAAGTACCAGCACAATCGGAATGGGGAAATTGTATTTTTTACTAATAAGGCTTAGGAATGCAACCCCGAAAAGTAACATGATAATTACGGTAATATTTTCCATTTTCTGATTGTTTTGGTAATTCCGGTATTTAGAGTACGAATATAATATTTTTTAAACTTTGCTTTAATTTTTTTAAACACATAGAAACATAGATTAAAACTTTAGTAAAGATGATTTTAAAAAATCCTGATTTTCTCATATAGCTATAACCTATATCAAAAACCGATGATTTCCTGACAGCTTACTATCTGAATTCATGTTGAAGTGAAACGACTTTTTTTTCGCCCTCTAAAGCTATTTTTCTATGTGTTTAAAAATTATAGCCACTGATTAAAAAAATACAATGCTGAAATAAAATGCAGTAACAAAAAATACTCCTTTTGAGAACTTTGTCAAAATTTTGAACTTTGACAAAGTTGGTGACATCGTTATTTTTAAAATTTCCATCTTTCAAAAAATCATTTTAATCTTTTATCCCGATAGCTATCGGGAGTGGCAAAAAAAATTATACCCAACACAATTAAACTCAACCCCGCAAAACCTCTTTTAACCAAATTTTATCATACTTTCCATCATAAATAACCCAAAAAAAATTACATTTGACCCTTAAATTCATTGCCTTATATTATGATTCAGAAAAGAAATTTTATTGGTTTACTGACCCTGTTAGCTGTCTTTTTTTATGCGCCGTTAACCTATTCACAAACCAAAGCGGCTACAACTGAAACTGCACCGGTTAAAGCTGATACTACTTCGCCTAAAACCCAAACCAAATCGAAGCTTTTTGAAGAAAGTGCTACCGACAGCGATTATTTGATGGCGATCGAAAAAGCAGGAGAAGTTTTGGAATCTGCTCATAATGACACCGAATTTGATGGAAACAGTCATCGTTTGTTTGGAGAAATTAAAAGAACGCAAGGAAAACTCGATCTTATTCTGGTAAGCTTAAAAGGGGCAAACCCTAACGTGCGCAACCAACAAATGTATCGTATTGTGCTCAAAGAAATCGAACAGGAACTTGACGAACAAAATACGGCAATTAATTCCCGAAATCTGGCGCTTGAAAAAATCAAAGGCAGGGTAATTGATTTGCGCAAGGATAAAACTTTAATGGGACTTTTGAAAGATACCATTAAACGCCAGCAATTTAAAAAAGAATTTGCCAATCTTAAAGAAAGATACCTGAGCACAGACAGTTTAATGAACAAAAATCAGGGCATTTTAAATACCAATAAAAGACTTACCGTAGAACGAAAAATTGCCGTTTCGAATGCGCTAATTACCGTAGAAGGTAAATTGGAACAATCCGGAATAAGCATGCTCAGAAAAGAATATCCTGCTTTATGGAGCATCAGCGATTCTACTTCTAAAAAATTAGTCGGAAAAAATATCAGGGCTAAAATAATTATCGAAGAAAATGTCGCTTCGTACTATTTGAGTTATAAAGCAGGCGCATTGATCTTTTTGGTCTTATTAATGGGATTATTGGGCTGGTACATTTTCCGTAATTTAAAATACCTTAAAAATAACGGTCACAAAGAACATTTATCTGAATTTAACTTTAAATATATCAATAACGGCATCATTGTTCCTGTTGCTGTAGTAGGTCTTAACATTGCGGTAGTGAGCAATTTGTATGCTCCGGCCATGTTTATAGAGCTTATTCAGCTTGGTCTTTTGGGACTTATTACGATTCTCTTCAAAGACAATTGGTCAAAAGTGGCAATGCGCAATTGGCTGTTGCTTTTAGTTTTATTTTTTGTTTTGTGTTTCCTTGACTTATTTATTGCCGTTGGTTTTATACAACGCTGCGCTTTTATTATCATCAATATTTTGGGTGTTCGTTATGGATTCGTTCAAATTAAAACCTTAAAAGATCAGCTTTACTACAAAGGATTTTTTAAATGGGCAACGATAATTTTTATCGGTCTGAATGTGCTGGCAATCCTTAATAATCTTTTTGGAAGAGTTTCTCTTGCCAATATGTTAAGCATAACTGCTTTTATATCGCTTACTCAAATTGTTGCATTAAGCGTACTTTTGAAAATAATTTTAGAAATTATCCTTTTACAAATTTATACGACCCGTGTAAAACGTGGTATCGAAAAGATTTTTGATTACGAAAGCTTGTCTGAAACACTCAAAAAACCTTTCATCATCGTGATTAGTTATATGTGGATTGTGGTGATTGCAGCTAATTTAAACATTTGGGAATCTTTACGTACGGGTTTAAATTCATTATTAAGTCATCCCAATACCATCGGAAGTATCACTTTTACGCTTGGAAACATCGTACTGTTTTTTATCATTATCTGGGTTGCGCATTTATTGCAGAATTATGTAGCGTACTTTTTTGGTGAAGTTGATGATGAAAACGAAGAAAACATCAACAAAAAGCAACATTCTAAATTATTGATCACGAGACTTGTGGTTTTAATTTGCGGTTACCTTTTGGCCGTTGCTGCATCCGGAATGCCTTTAGACAAACTGAGTATTTTACTTGGAGCTTTGGGTGTTGGTGTCGGACTTGGACTTCAGAGTGTGGTGAACAATTTCGTTTCGGGGATTATTTTGATTTTTGATAAACCCATACAAATTGGAGACGTAATCAATATTAGTTCAGAATCCGGGCGAGTAAAATCGATGGGATTGCGTACCACCAAAATCAACTCGGCAAACGGTGCGGAAATTATTATACCAAATGGTAATTTATTGTCGCAAAACATTACGAACTGGACGTATACTGATAATTTTAAACTGGTAGAAATTGCTGCAGAAGTCAGCGGAGATGTTATGCCGGAAGACATTAATGCCTTAATATTATCCTCTCTTGAAAGCATGGATTTGGTAAACAATACGAAACCTCCGCATATTTATTACACTGCAATTGCCGATGAAAAATTCAAACTGCAAATAAAATTCTGGTGCAGTATTTACCGTACCGAAGAAACTATCAGCAGTGCGCGTCAGGTACTTTTTAGTAATTTTAAAGCTAAAGGTTTAACCATCTCAACATAATATTTACAAACTAATATTAATCAAGATGCTATATTAAAATCCGTTAAATTAAATTTTTGACGGATTTTTTTTGAGGTTAATTTCCGTGATAAGCAGATAGTAACAATTGTTGTACAATGTAAACTCTTTTTTTATTTTTATAATTCATTAAAAAAGAACCTATAAAAAACCGTAAACCATTAATTTTAAAAACAATACCCAAAATTCACAAATTATTGATTTAGAATCTAAAGCGTTAAATTTATCGGTATAGTACTGATTAATAGTAATAAAATTAGTTCTATCTTAGCAGAATTAAATCGATTTTGAATTAAATATGATCTCTAATTAAGAGAAAGACAGTTCAAAACAGGATAATGCAAAAAAGTAAAATGTGAATTGAATTGCTGAAAAAGTAAAAAATTTATAATATTCAAAATGATTAAACAGAATTACAATTTATTGCTGGCGGATGATGATGAAGATGATTGCGATTTTTTTAAAGAAGCACTGGATGAATTAACGCTTCCCGTATCTCTCGTAACTGTTAATGATGGCGTGCAGCTTATGGATTTTTTAGCAGATCATTCCAGAGACAATTTACCGGACCTGCTTTTTCTGGATCTAAATATGCCCCGAAAAAATGGTTCTGAATGTCTAAAAGAAATAAAAGAAAGCGAAAATCTCAAAAACCTTCCGGTGATTATTTTTTCTACTTCGCTGGACAATGCAATTGTCGACGTGATGTATGCAAAAGGTGCAACGTATTACATTCGTAAACCCGGCGAATTTTCTCAATTAAAAAAAGTAATCGAAAATGCCCTTATTTTGGCGTCCGAAAATAATTTCAGGCAACCGTTAAGAGAGCAATTTATACTCCAACCCTAATTCGTTTCCAGAATGAGTTTTACAGATCATAAACATTATTTTCTATCCGATGGTGGCGAAATGGGCAAATTGATACGCGCTAAAGATTGGAGTACAACATCTTTAGGCGATCCTGAAAACTGGCCGCAAAGCCTTAAAACCATTGTGGCCCTAATGCTCAACAATCCCTTTGGAATGTTAGTGGTTTGGGGGGACGATTATACCCAAATATACAACGATACTTACAGCCAAATTCTGGGTTCAAAACATCCTAAAGCTTTAGGGATTAGTTCTCAAACCACATTTTCAGAAGTTTGGGATATCCTTGCACCTATGTTTCATGATGTAATGAATGGAAGTTCTGTTAGTTTTCCTGATTTTAAGCTCACATTAGACAGAAATGGATATGATGAAGATTGCTACTTTGATTTCTCGTACAGCCCCATTAAAAAAGAAGATGGCGTTGTAGGCGGTCTTCTGGTAACGGTAATCGAAACTACAGAAAAAGTAAGAGCAACTGAAGCTCTTAAAGAAAGTAATCACAGATTTAGAAACAACATCATGCAGGCTCCCGTAGCCATGTGTGTTATGAGAGGACCAGATCATGTTGTAGAAATTGCCAACGATCAGATGATTCAGTTATGGGGAGTCGAAGCCAGTGAAATTATTAACAAACCTGTTTTTGACGCTTTACCCGAAACAAGAAATCAATATCTTGAAGATGTACTCAATAGTGTGTACAAAACCGGAATAAAATTTGTTGCCAACGAGCAACTTGTTAAGCTGCCCCGAAACGGCAAAATAGAAGATACCTACTTAAATTTTGTTTACGAAGCCCTGCGAGAAGCCGATGGCACTATTTCCGGAGTTGTAGGGATTGCTATAGAAGTAACTTCGCAAGTACTCTCGCGATCAAAAGTGGTAGAAAGTGAGCAAAAAGTAAGAGAGCTGGTCGAAAATGCACCTTTCCCAATTGCATTATATGCAGGAAAGGAAATGATTGTTGAACTGGCAAATGATTCTATTATAAAAATATGGGGAAAAGGGAATGACGTTATCGGAAAATCATTTAAAGATGTGCTTCCGGAACTGGATAACCAATTGGTTTTTGAACAAATTAGTGAAGTCTTAACCAGCGGAAAATCTTTTCATACCCAAAATACACCTCTTGATCTTACTGTTGACGGAAAATTACATACTTATTATTTTAATTACAGCCTAACGCCCATATATGACGTAAACGGCAATGTATATGGCGTAATGAATACTGGAGTCGATTTGACAGATCTGAATTTAGCCAAGAAAAAAACAGAGGAAAGCGAGCAAAACCTGCGCAGTATGGTGTCGCAATCGCCTATTGGTATCTGCGTATTGGATGCAGCAACTTTAATAACAGAAATTGTAAATGACAGTTTCATAGAAGTTGCAGGAAAAAAATACGAGGAAATTGCAGGAAAACAGTATTGGGACACTTTTGCTGAGGTAAGAGCTGCCTACGAAGTTCCGTTGCAAAAGGTAATTGAAGAAGGTAATCCCTTTTATGCCAATGAGGTGGAGATGAATCTCATCAGACATGGCAAAGAAGAAAAAATATATGTCACTTTTGTTTATGCTCCGCTAAAAAATACAGAAGGAAAAGTAACCAAAATTGCCATTTGGGTATTAGACAATACACCGCAGGTACATGCCCGACAAAAAATTGAAGAAGCTGACAAACGTTTCAGAAATACGGTGAAACAAGCTCCTGTGGGAATTACGATTTTACGCGGTCCTAACCACGTAGCAGAAATGGCCAATGAAGCTTATTTAAAATTGGTAGGAAAAGAAGAAAGTGCCTTTGTTGGCAAACCTTTGTTCGATTCTTTGCCGGAAGTAAAAGGAACCGTTGGCGAGCTTTTGGATACTGTGTATTCAACCGGTATTCCTTATCACGGAAATGAATTGCCGGTGCCAATCAATAGATCTGGAGATCCGGAAATTTTCTATTTTGATTTTCTTTACCATCCTTTAAAAGAAGAAAATGGAGAAATTTCAGGCATCATCGTTACCGCAACAGAAGTTACTGAAAAAGTTGAGGCCAGAAAGAAAACAGAACTTAACGAAGAGAGACTTAATATTATAGTTGAAGCCAGTGAATTGGGAACTTGGGAATTGTATGTAAAAACAAAAAACCTTCAATATTCCAACCGATATCTGGAAATAGTAACAGGTTATAAAAACAAGGAATATCTAACTCATGCCCAACTTCTTAGTCATGTTCACCCTGATGATTTACACATACGGGAGAAAGCTTTTAAAGAAGCTATTGCCTTAGGAAACATTCATTATGAAGCCAGGGTAATATGGGATGATCAATCTATTCATTGGGTAGAAGCAAAAGGGAAAGTATTTTATGACTCCGAAAACAATCCCGAAAGATTGTTAGGAACTATACGAGATATTACCGACGAAAAAAATCACCAGCAGGAACTTGAAGCCAGCGAAAAAAGATTCCGCAGACTGGTAATGGAATCTCCTGTTCCTAAAGCAATTTTAAAAGGGAAGGATATGTTGATCGAAATGGTCAATGGTGCCTTATTGAAAAATATCTGGAGAAAAAATGAAAAAGATATTCAGGGTAAAAATATATTAGAGGTTTTCCCGGAACTCCAAAAACAAAAATATGCCCAACTGCTAAATGACGTTTATACGAGCGGCAATCTGCATTCAGAATCTGAGTCTTTATTTTATATTACTATTGATAATATTGACCATAAAATGTATATCGATTTTGAATTTGCACCTCAGCGTGAGTTAGACGATAGCATTTCAGGGATAAAAATCACCATGATTGATGTCACCGAAAAAGTAGAGGCAAGAAAAAAAATAGAAGAAAGCGAAAAAAGATTCCGTTCCCTGACCGAAAGTATTCCGCAGCTTATTTGGGAAACAGATGATAAAGGAAACGCTTTGTTTACATCAGGCAAATGGTTTGAATATACAGGCGTAGTTCCTAGTGGTGAAGCCGTATGGAAAGCCATGATTCATCCTGACGATTTTGAGGAAAACAATAAGGTATGGAGTAAAAGCCTGGCAACCGGAGCAATGTATAAAGCAGATGTGAGGGTTTTAAGGAAAGACGGAACGTATAGATGGCACTCTGTTCTTGGTGAACCTGTTTTGAATAAAGACAATAAAATCATTAAATGGGTAGGTGCTTTTACCGATATCCAGACAGAAAAAGCTTTTACCCAGGAATTAGAAAAACAAGTTACCGCGCGTACCAAAGAACTCGCGCAAAAAAATGTCGAACTGGAGCAAATGAACAAAGAGCTTCAGTCGTTTGCCTATATTTCGAGTCACGATTTACAGGAACCTTTACGAAAAATTCAAACTTTTGCAACGCAGATTACCGAGAAAGAATCTGAGAATTTATCTGATTCAGGAAAAGATAAATTTCAGCGAATGCAAAATGCAGCACAGCGAATGCAAACGCTTATTAATGATTTGCTCTCCTACTCGAGAACCAATATTCAGGAAAGAAAATTCGAAAAAGTAAATCTTTCTACCATTATCGATGAGGTAAAAGAAGACCTGAAAGAAGAACTGGAGCAAAAAGGAGCCATAATAGAAATTGACAATACCTGCGAAGCAAATATTATTCCGTTTCAGTTCAGACAACTATTATATAATCTGGCCAGTAATTCCATAAAATTTGCCAATCCGGATATCCCTACAGTAATAAAAATAAACTGTGAATTTACCAAAGGTGAAAATTTAGATCATGAATCTTTAGTTAAAGAAGCAACTTACTGCCACATTAGTTTATCGGATAATGGTATTGGTTTTGAACCCCAGTACAGCAAAAAGATATTCGAAGTTTTTCAGCGTTTACACGGAAAACTCGAATACACCGGAACAGGAATTGGCCTTGCAATCGTAAAAAAAATAGTAGAAAACCACAACGGAATCATCACTGCAAAAGGCGAAAAAAATAAGGGAGCTACTTTTGACATTTATATCCCTGTAGTTTAAAATTAAAACAATAAAAAACGGAAACAACTTTTAGAAAGTCGTTTCCGTTTTCGTTTCTAATTCTCCCAAGGAATTAGAAAAATTTACTTTGATAGATTATCTTGTATAAACAGTAATAATACCAGTTGCTTTATCTTTCAATTTCAGCTCTTTGTTTGTAAGGTTCATGATATCACTAGTTGAGCTTAAAGCACCAATAGTAAGCGTTAAATCATTATGAGATCTTACGTAAGTTCCTGCAGTTTCTACTAAGGCACAATCAGAACCATTGTAATCACCAATAACTGCTGCATTACTCAATCTTAGATCTAAATAATCTCTACTACATCCTGCTTGATTTTGCGGAGCATCTGTTAAGACTTCTTTCCCATCGATAATTACTCCTGTTTGGCTAAGGTTGTATTTCCCCTGAATTGGAACGATTGTTTCCCCGTCATTGTCATCGCTGCTACAAGATCCTGCAAATAAACCAATGCTCAATAATAATCCGAATAATATTCTTTTAGTTTTCATGTTTGATTTCTTTAAAATTATTTTATGCTAAATTAGTTTTAAAGTCAGCCAACAATGTTCTATAATTTTCGGTTTGATTTACATAATTTTATTCAGGTTTAAAGAATTGCTTTACGAAATTGAATTCAAAACGATTATTTATATGGCTTATTACTTACGTATCTGCCAATCATATAACTTGTAATGGGTCTTAAAAAAAATCTACTCACAAGATTTACCTCTTATATATTTTTCAAAAATATACTGACTTACTGGTCGTAATGAATTTTTACTCTCTGGATGTCTTCCATTTCCATTATCATTAAAAAAATCTATTCCATTTTGAGTCTTGGCATACCAAACAAAAGCTTCCCCATTTTTTTTAAAACAAATAGTTGTATCACAAGTTTTCAATTTTCTAAAATCTAAAAGATCTTTTTCTAATGGGATAATCTCATTCATATTCTTTCCATTTTTTAAAGAACAGTCTACTGTTTCATAATGATCTTCTGACCATTGCATGCAATGATTCTTAAAAAAAGCAAAATAAATTACTGTAATGATTAACCCAAAAATAAATATAGTAGCAATTACAGTATTCCTCAATCTATTTAGAAAATTGTTTAAAATTTTTTCTTTAATTTTTTTAAATAAGCTTAATCGTTCTTGCTCTGGGATGTTAGATATTGTTTTTTCTTTTTCTTCTTCATCCAAATTCGATATTTGAGGTTTAAAATCTCCTCTTTCATTTCCAATTCCCCCATCTTTTTCATCGATAAAATTAATTTTTCTATCATTATCAAAATTTGCAATTTGCTCTTCTTGATAATTCCCTTTTTTTTTCTCAGTTTCATTTCGATGTTTTTCGATTTCCTCTTCTCTTTGATCATTTATACCAAAAACGAAAGGTGTTTCAGGATTACGAATAGGTTCTTCAATCAAAAAAAGACCTCTTTCTTTAAATTTATTAAATGGCCTTGGTTCAAAATCAACCAGAATTGCTGCTAACTCTATTGTGCTCCTTTTTGCTGGCTTTTTCCCTTCTTTATAAAAAGTTCCAACTTTTCTAAATTTATCCGTGTATGTAGTTGAAGTATTTTCTTCTTTTGGATCAAATTCAAACTTAAAAAAATCCAAATATACTTTCAAATCATCATATTTAGGATTAGATCTAAAAATCTTCCAGCATAAATCCCTTAAACTTGCTTGGCCTGGAACAGCTAAAAAATCATAATACTCTGCTCCTTCTTTTTCTTTTCGATATTTTGCTCTAATAGCTTCTTTATACTCATTTTCAACATTTTCTCGGGTAGTTTTTTCCATAAGCTCTCAGGATTTTCAAGTTTTTCAAGTTTTTTTCCAGGATTTTTTAAGTTTTTCGGGAGATCTCAGGAAAGTTAGTATATCCCGGAATTCCTTATCAATTCAGACTCAAAGCCATTGTTACTTTGCGGTATCAAAAATTAGTTCTTGTTCCATATCGCGATTAGAACAAATGTACAAACTAGTTTAAATAAAAAGTGTGGAAAACCGTAAAACGGAGTTTATCCGGGAAGTATAAATAAAATTTTACTGTCTACACACTTCACTTCCCAACACAAAATGATGTTGCATTAAAAGTTCCGGAAAAGTTCCGAACAGCAATACTCATGCTTAATCCTTAAATATAAAAAAAATGAAAAAGCTAATATTATTGGGAGCGTGCGCTCTATTGACAACTATGATTTCTTGTACTTCTGACGATTTCGAAGATACTAAAGCGAATATAAAACCCGAAGTACCAGCATACGCTGACGGACCTGGAGATTTACCTATCCCGGTTCCGCCACCACCACCACCAAAACAATAAAATAATAAACAATAAAAGTCTTTAATTTACAATTAATCACTATTTTCGGGGAAAGTACCATTTATGTTACGATCCCCGTTTTTTTGTTGTATTATCTTTTTATGTTTTCTTTCCTGCAAAAAAGAAAACACAAAGCCTGTAGATAGAACATCCATTATAAAAGTAGCTGTCGAATTTCAAAAAAATGGAGTGACAAACTTTCAGAATAAAAATTTTAATAGTGCTTTCTATTCTTTTAATAAATCAAAAATACATTTTGAAACGATAAAAGACAGTGTAAATATTGTTTACAATCTTATTCAAATGGCCTCTATTCAACAAATAAATGGCGATTATTACGGTAGTAAAGAAACCCTTACCGAAGCCTTACCTTATATTAAAAAGAAAGACGTTTACAGTGCTTCGATTAATAATTTATTTGGTATTGCAGATAAAGAACTTTCCTTATATAATGATGCTATTTTTTATTATGAAGAAGCTTTAAAAGATTGTACAGATGAAGTCTCAAAACAGTCCCCTTTAAATAATATTGCTGTCGTTTATATTCAGCAAAAAAAGTATGATAAGGCAATAAAACTTTTAGAATCAATAATTGAAAAAAAACTTTTAGAACAAGCACCTGTAAGAAAAGCAGGGACACTAGACAATTTAGGTTATGCTTATTTTAAAAAAGGATTATATACAAAAGGTTTTTTGCTTTTGAATGAAGCTCTTCAATTAAGAATTAAAATTGATGATTCATATCGAAGCATCGAAAGCAATTTACATCTCGCAGAATATTATTTAAAAACCGATTCCAAAAAATCGAATCAATATGCACGAGCAGCATATGAAATCGCTACAAGATTTAATAGTGTCGATGAACGTTTGAAAGCTTTGTCTTTTTTAATTTCGAATGATTCCGGAAATAAAAATGCACAATATGCACAAAAGTATATTACTATAAATGATAGTATTATAAAGGTTCGCAACAACTTTAAAAACAAGTTTGCCAAAATTAAATACGATTCTAAAAAAGAAA
>Ga0247813_10000408_pt1 | contig 41847 bp, 32 predicted proteins | sample UWRJL169409C1_FD_180719 | JGI IMG/M metagenome (GOLD analysis project Ga0247813, IMG submission 180719) | Plant litter microbial communities from Arlington Agricultural Research Station in Wisconsin, United States - UWRJ-L169-409C-1 | ecosystem: Environmental > Terrestrial > Plant litter >... | reverse complement strand
GAAAGAACCTACCAAACCAAATCCAGCTTATGCTGCTAACCACAGCGATGATAGCGAAAAACCAGTAAGTGTCCCCCACAAGACAAAAGATTTTGAAAGGTCTGTACGAAAGTGCAGACCTTTTTTTCAGCACAGATTACAAGTGATCACGCGGATTGCGCAGATTATTTTGCTGGCGCAAAACGAAAATGCAGTTGATACACAGTTCAAAGTTGTTATTAATTTGAACTATGTATCAACTGCATTTGTGTTTTCACGAAGTGAAAATGATCAGCGAAATCTTTTCATCTTTTTAAAATCAGCGATCAACCTCCTAATCCTTAGTTCCTTTGACCCCCAATAAAAAATCAAACAGGTTCACTTCTGTTGGTATCTGCAATTTTTTACGCAGCCTGTACCGGCTGATCTCTACTCCACGCACACTGATGTTCATGAGCTGGGCCATTTCCTTGGTAGAAAGATTCATGCGCAAATAAGCAGAGAGTTTGAGTTCATTGGCACTCAGGTTAGGGTATTTTTGTTTGAGCGCCGCCAGGAAATCGCTGTGTACATTATCGAAATGCATGGCAAACTGCTCCCATTGTTTGTCAACTTTATCTTCATCACTGATCACACGAATGATCTTTTTCAGGTCATCGGTATCATTATCAGATTGCTTTTTCAGCTTCACCATCTGATCTTTTATCTTGCCGAGTATCTCACCTTTCTGTACAAGGTGCATGGCCACCGAAGCGAGTTCTGTGTTCTTATGTTGTATCTCCGCTTCGAGCTTTTCGTTGCGAAGCTTTACGATTTCTTTCTCCGTTTTTTCCAGTTCCAACTGATGCAGATACAACAGGTTTTTTTGCTCCTTCTCATGGCTTTCCTGCTGCTGCCTGAATTTTCTTTTTTGTAAAACATACAACCTGTAAAAAATAAAAAGCACGATCAGTATATAAATCGTGTAAGCCCAATACGTCTGATACCATGGCGGCAGTACCGTGAAAGTGTACACGCTGACAGCCGATTCGATACCGAGATTGTTTCTGGCTTTCACTTTGAAAATATAAGTCCCCGTTGGGAGATTGGTATATTCTTTTTCCGCTTTTTTGGAAAACTCCGACCAACTCCTGTCGAAGCCCTGCAGAAAATAACTGTACTCGATGGTAGATTGCTGCGCATACACCGGCGAAGCAAATTCGAAGTGAAATGAGTTCCAGGAGTGACTGATCTCAATACGTTTTTTCTGTGTCGCCGGAGCTTCGTCATTTACCTGGTTCACATAACCTCCATACAATAAACTATCGCGTTTGTTGATGGCTGTCACCGACGTTATCAAAACCTGCAACGGATATTTCAGTTTTTGATATTGTTCGAGGTTTACATGATAAAACCCTTTTTCTCCACCGATAAATACATTGGAATTATTGACGGGATAAATAAATTCAAATCCACTTACAAATTTGTTGGCCAACTCCGGAAAATAGATCACTTGTGGCTTCGGGCCAGCCATGTTGATCACGCCAAGGATCTTATCAAACACAAACCAGATATTTCCGGAAGCATCTTCCTTGAGGTAGCGGACATTCTTTTTGGAAAAGATGCTATCATAAAATGAGGATGGTTCAAATTTATCCTGCACTTCATTGTATTCAAAGATCCCATTAAGCGTACTTAATATGATACGGTTCTTTATTTTGAAAATATAATTTTCGTTGAGCGATACCACTCCATCTTCCTTTTTGTACAATTTAATATTCTGCACCTGTCCCTCCTTCATCTGCAGTCGATAAATGCCTTTGTAGGGATGTGCCACCCATATATTATTATTATCTATACATACAAAACGGGCCGACTCAAAATGTGCCGGAGTGGCCCGGTTGGTGAAAGTGCCGTTTTGATAATTGTAAAAATTGATCCCGTTATATGTTCCGGCCACCATGAGCGACGAGGGCATTACATTGGAATAAGGTAAAAATGTCCAGAAGCCGGTACTGTTGTCAATGGCGGTAGCGATATTGTTTTCAACGGCAAATGCCCCATCGTGATGTCCCATCAGTAATTTGCCATTCACTTCCGACAGGTTCCAAACCTGCCCCTTGGTGTTGGCCACAGGGGTAAAATCTCCCTTGACGTAGCTGAGGTCCTTCATGTCGTAGAGCGGTGTCTTGTAAAGGCCGTTTGATGTACCCAGGTAAAGCTCCTTATTATATATAGCGGCAGCATAGCCGGAGCCTTCGTTGTAGTAGTCTGGATAGATATGTTTGATGGCATTGTTGTAGGCGATGAAATCAATCCCATTGTCGAGGCCGAGCCAGAGGTTTCGTTCCTTATCCAGGAAAATATCGAGGATATTATTGTTTTGCAACCCTTCCTTACGTGAAAAGTTCTGGATCAGCTTTCCGGATTTGTCTATTATATATATACCAGCCAGGTTGGTTGTGATGGCAATATGATCCTCATTAACCATTGCGGAGGCCGAAATGTTCATTTTTGCGACCTCATCAAGAAAAGGGGAGTTCAGTTTCGACACATTATTACCCGACATTATATAAATGCCGTTCTTCAACGTGGTGAGCAAGGCACTATCGTGGCCGATGGGCGTTAATGATGTAACGAAGTAGTCTGTAGGAAGATCGCTTTTTTCGATAAAAGGGGCCCATAATCCATTCTGAAACGATAAAAGCCCCTTATCAAACTCTTGGGCTACCAGTTTATCATTGTAAGTAGAAATAAACCTCCAGTGAGCACTTTTATATACAGTACAATGATTTTGAACGAATTGGAAGATCTTATTACTTGTTTGAAAGAAAATGGCCCCCTGGTAAAAGTAGATCTCCCACACATCGGTGAAAGAACGTTCTGCCTCAGGGATCATTTCCCGCATGGAATGATACTTCAACTGACCGCTGGCATCGGGAGAAAAATAGCCGAATTCGTCTTGCCCACCTACATATAACTTATTATCAGGCCCAAATTCGACACATCTTACAATACTGTTATTAGGAAGTGGAAACGTTTTCCAGTTTATCCCGTCAAAAGTCAATACGGCTTCGCTATTGGCAAAATAGAGAATCCCGTTTTTATCCTGGCGTATCTGGCGGTTTTGTGCACCGGCTTTATACGAGGATTTAGTATAATTTATGATATCGGGCAGCCCAATAGTGTTTTGTGCTGAGCAATAATCTATTATGACTGTTAAATAAAGTAAGGCAATAAGCTTTCTCATATCTCAAAATATCGATGTGAAAGATAAGAAATTAAAATGATGTAGTAATGTAGTGGTAAAAAACGTGGAAAATACTGGTTTTTGAGCAGGCTGATGTAGTAGTGATGTATAAATTTTTGTGCAATGTATTTAGTCCGTCCTTACATTTACAAACTCTTAATTAACTTTTTATTAAGAACTCACTCACCATTAAACGATTGCATATGAAAAAAACAGCATTATTGCTATGTGTGTTTGTCCTGCTTTCTGTATGTCAGGTCTTCGCACAAACGCTCCAGGTATCGGGGCGGGTAACTTCAGCAGCCACCAACGAACCTTTGGTTGGGGCATCTGTCACGGTAAAAGGCTCAACCACAGCCACTACTACTGATGCACAGGGTAAATATTCCATCACAGTTCCAAAAGCCGGTTCTACGCTTGTCATATCATACACCGGCACGGAAACCCAGGAGCGTGTAATCCGCGCTGTTGGTGAACAGGATTTCAGCGTGGTTTCCACGAACAACACACTCAATGAAGTAATCGTGAACGTAGGTTACGGTACACAGAAAAAGAGCGTGGTAACAGGTGCTATTTCTAAAGTAAGTGCCAAAGACCTCGAAAACACCCCGAATGGCCGTATTGAACAGGCTTTACAGGGTAAAGTTTCGGGTGTAACTATTGCACAGAACGCGGGCCAGCCAGGTTCCAGCTCTACCATCCGTGTAAGGGGTGTGAGCAACTTTGGCAACAGTAACCCACTTTGGGTGGTTGATGGTATCGTGGTAGACAACGGCGGTATCAGTTACATCAACCAGACCGATATTGAATCGATCGAAGTGTTGAAGGATGCGACTTCTCAAGCTATCTATGGTACGAGGGCTGCTAATGGCGTTATCCTGGTTACAACTAAAAGAGGACGTGCAGGCAAATTAAACGTTGCCTATAACGTGTTTTACGGTACTTCAGCACCGGCAAAAAAACTTGATCTGCTGAACGCTACCCAGTATGCGACTCTCGTTAACGAAAGGCTGGTAGCTGGCGGCGGTTCCGCAAAGTATGCTAATCCATCTTCTTTGGGTGTAGGTACCAACTGGCAGGATCAGATCTTCAACGATGATGCCCGTCGTTCTAACCACGAACTGAGCATCAGCGGTGGTAACGACAGGTCTACATTCTTCATGTCATTCGGCCTGCAGGATCAGGAAGGTATCGTTGCTACTGATATCTCTCATTACAACAAAAAAACTTTCCGCCTAAACTCTATTCACAAGCTGTCTAAGATGTTTACGTTTGCACAAAATTTTGGTTATTCTTACGAAAATTCACGCGGTTTGGGTAATACCAACAGTGAGTTTGGTGGTCCTCTGAGCTCTGCTATCAACCTGGATCCGATCACCCCGGTGATCGTTACTGATCCTGCGGTATTGGCACAGACTCCATACACTATCACTTCACCACCATTGGTAAGGGATGCAAACGGATATCCATATGGTATCTCTTCTGCCGTAGGCCAGGAAATGAGCAATCCACTTGCTTATATCCGTACAAGGTTGGGCAATTATGGCTGGGGTGAGAATTTCGTAGGTAATGCCTACCTGGAATTCGCTCCTATCTCTAAACTGAAATTCAGGTCAACTTTTGGTGGTAAAAAAGCATTCTGGGGAGATTATGCATTCACTCCTGCTTTCTACCTGAGCTCTACCATCTCCAACCCATTGTCTATGTTGGGTAAATCAAGCAATAATGTGTTCAACTGGACAATTGAAAACACCGTTCAGTATTCCGATAAGATCGGAGATCATACTTTTGACGTTTTGCTCGGCCAGGGTGCTTATGTTGAAGGCATCGGCGGCGGTTCGAATGTTTCTGTAAAAGGCTTGCCAGTAAATGATTATACTCTTGCTGATTTTGGTTTTGATGTTCCGGCTACCAACAGGAATTCCGGAGCTTATACTACCACACAGCATAAGATTGCTTCGTTATTTGCCCGTGCAAACTATAACTATCAGGAAAAATATCTTTTAACCGCTATCATACGTCGTGATGGTTCTACCCTTTTCGGTATCGATAAGAAATTCGGTTACTTCCCGGGTGTATCTGCCGGCTGGGTAATGTCAAAAGAAAATTTCTGGACTCCAAACAAATATGTTAACACCTTGAAATTAAGAGGTGGCTGGGGTAAAACCGGTAATGACGCCAATATTGCGCCATTTAGCTATGCCCCTACTATCCAGGGTGGATATAATTATACGATTGGTGGTACCATCGTTTCTGGTTATGCTCCAAGCTCTCTGGCAAACCCTACCCTGCATTGGGAAGAAACCACTACTACCAACATCGGTTTCGATGCTCAGGTATTGGATAATTTCACATTGAGCATGGAATGGTATAAAAAGAAAACTTCAGGCATTCTTCGCCAGGTTCCTATACCAGGTTATGTGGGTGTGCCTGTGTCTCCTGCAGGAAACGTAGCCAGCATGTACAACCAGGGTGTTGAAATTGAACTGGGCTACCGTAAAAAAATCGGTGCAGTCAGTGTATATGCAAACGGTAACGTTTCTTTCCTGAAAAATCAAGTTACTTATGTAAACAGTGATGCTCCTTTCGTAGGTGGTGGCGGCAGCTTCCAGTCAATGGGTAATGTTACAAGGATCCAGGTAGGACAGATCTACGAATCTTTCTACGGTTACAAAACAGCTGGCATCTTCCAGAACCAGGCTGAAATCAATAACTACATTGATAAAAATGGTGGTATCATTCAGCCAAATGCTAAACCAGGTGACTTCCGTTGGGTAGATACCAATGGTGATGGCAAGATCAGCGAAGATGATAAACAATTCCTCGGAAGCAGTCTTCCAAAAACTACTTTCGGTTTCAACGTAGGTGCTTCATGGAAAGGTTTCGATATCAACGTATTTGCTCAGGGCGCAGCAGGCAACAAGATCTTCCAGGGTCTTCGCAGGCTGGATATAGCCGAAGGCAACTGGACAACCAAAGCGTTGAGCCGTTGGACAGGTGAAGGGACTTCCAACACTTACCCACGTCTTACCAGCGATGACAGCAATGGTAACTTTACTCAGATGTCTGACTTCTATCTTGAAAAAGGTGACTACCTGCGTATTAAAGTTGTTTCAATCGGTTACACGCTTTCTGTTCCTAAACTGACAAAACTGGGTGTATCAAAATTGCGTTTCTATCTGACAGGTGAAAACCTGCTGACCCTTACTGATTATTCAGGATATGATCCTGAAGTTGGTGGCGGTACATTTGGTATAGATAAAGGTTATTATCCACAGGCACGCTCATTCATGGTGGGTGCACAAGTGAGCTTTTAATCCCCAACAACAACCAACCTGATCATTTAGAACATTTAAATTTTAAAAAATGAAAAAAATATTAATCAATGGTGGTCTTATGATGCTCTCTGCAGCTGTTGTATTGACCTCTTGTAAAAAGAGTTTTGTGGATCTGACGCCGAAAGGGCAGTTCCTTTCTACCAATTATTACACAGATGAAGCTCAGGCTTTCTCGGGTGTGGTAGCTACGTACGATGTTTTACGTAAAAATTCCGGCGGGTTCGAAAACATGATCACTTTCATGAACGCCGGTTCTGACGACCAGTACGCAGGTGGTGGTGGTGAAACGGATGGTGTTGGTATCCAGAGTTTCTCTAACCATACCATCAACGCCGACAAAATGCCGGGCAGCTACTGGAACGACCATTTCCAGGGTATTTTCAGGGCAAATACACTCCTTGATAATATCGGTGGAACACAGATGGATGCCGCTAAAAAGGAAAGGTTCATTGCTGAAGTAAAAGCATTGAGGGCTACCTACTATTTCAACCTGGTAAGGATGTTCAAAAATGTCCCATTGTTATTACACCCTATTGCAACAACAGATATTTACAACGTTACCCAGTCATCATCTGATTCTGTATATGCTCAGATCGAAAAAGATCTTACAGAAGCTATCGCGGTTTTGCCTGCTACAATCAACACTTCTGCAGAAGGTGGCCGTTTCAGCAAAGGCGCTGCAACTGCCATGCTGGGAAAAGTTTACCTGTATGAAAAGAAAATGCCTCAGGCTGCTGCACAGTTTGCTTTGGTAAATGGAACTCCGGGTGGTGTTAGCCAGTTTGGATATTCATTGCTGCCAAACTTTGCCAACCTGTGGGTTTTCTCTAATAAATTCAACAGCGAATCTATTCTTGAAGTGACTCATACCAATGCAAGTAATGCAGATTGGGGCTTCTGGGGAAGCGGTGCTGACGAAGGTAACACAGTTGACCAGATGGTAGGCCCTCGTTCTTATTCAAGGGTTTCTCCTTCTGCACCAGACATTTACTCTGGGGGCTGGAGTTTCAATGTGTTCACTAATGCATTCGTAACCTTCATGCAAGGCGATCCAAGGTATGCAGCTACCGTTTTTGACGCAAAAACATTGGCTGATAACGGCCAGATCACTTATATCGCCGGTTACCAGAACACAGGTTATTTTGTAAAAAAATTCCTTCCAAATCAATCAGACAGGACTAGCCTGGCTGGTACTACAGAACTGAATTTTCAGCAGAACAGCTACATCATCCGTCTGGCAGATACTTACCTCATGGAAGCAGAAGCATTGGGTGCTACAGGTACACGTGCCCAGGCTTTGCTGGATGCAGTAAGGGCAAGGGTTGGTTTGCCATCCGTGCCGGTTTCACTGGCTGCTATCAAAACAGAACGCAGGAAAGAACTGGCTGCAGAAGGTCACAGGTTCTTTGATCTTGTAAGGTGGGGTGATGGTGTTGCCGCTCTGGGTAGCAGAGGCTTCGTTGCAGGAAAGAGCGAATTGCTTCCTATACCTGCAAGCGAACTGAGGGGAACCAAATTGACTCAAAATCCTGGTTACCAATAATCAAACATATTGCTGTAGCGGTCGAAATCGCTACAGCATTATTTATATTATCATTAAAAATCAAAACAATGAAACATATTTTTAAAACATTGATAGGTGCAGGTGCATTCATGCTGGCACTCAGCAGTTGCAAAGATGATTCTTACCAGATGGGCGAAATTTCCGCACCTACTGATCTGGTACTGACCGCGGACGTTGTTGGTAAAGATGCCGCTCACCCGAATGGCGACAGTACCGGTAACGTAAAGATCAGCTTTACAGCTAAAAATGCGATTTCTTACAGGGTTGACTGGAATGCGGCTGATGGAGAAGCTTTCGAAGTACTTCCTGCAGGAAATACCGTTACGCATCGTTATACCGACAACGGGCTTCACACTTACACCATTACTGCTAAAGCATTTGGAAAAGGCGGCCAGGAAACAGCTTCCGTAACACAAACAGTTAGCGTTTACACTAAATTTGAGCCTAACCCTACCTTGGTAACTAACCTTACTAACGATGCCGACAAAACCTGGAACGTTGATAAATCAGTTGCAGGACATATGGGCGTTGGTCCATGGAGCGGATCTAGTGGTCCAGACTGGTGGTCTGCCGGTGTAAATGAAAAAGTTGCCTGCTGCAATTGTTTCTATACAGCTTCTTACAAATTCACAAAAATAGGTTCAGGTTATACTTTGCAGGTAACTACTCCTGATGGAGCTTTCACAAAAACAGGGGCTCTGACGACTTTGCCTGGTATCCCAGGGACAGGCGGCGAAGCTTGTTATACATACGGTGGTGGTACTTCAAGTTTTACTCTTGCTCCTGCAAGTTCAGGCATCGCGGCAAGTAATTCTACCCAGACATCTATGATTTTGGCTGGTACCAGTACTTTCATCGGTTATGGTGCGGTTCTTAAAGAATACGAGATCCTCAACATTACTGCTACAACAATGTATCTGAGGGTTCAGGGTACCGAAACGGGCAACGCCTGGTACCTCAAATTAAAAGCTCAATAATACAATATTAAAATAGCAGCCCCGCCATATCAGCGGGGCTGCTTTAACTTACAACCATGAAGAAACTCATCCTGGGTATGCTTTTGTACACCCTTTTCGCAAGCTCGTCTTGCAGCAAAAAGTCGGAAAGTACCCTCCCACCTTACGTTCCTCCGGTTTTCACTCCACCTGTAGATTCGGGCTGGACTTTTTCTGCCACTCCTATCTGGTCTGAAGAATTTGATTACACAGGCGCTCCGGACCCCAACAATTGGTTTTACGACCTGGGTGGTTCAGGATGGGGAAATAATGAATTACAGAATTACACCAATAGTTTAGACAATGCAAGCGTTTCCGGCGGTATGCTCACTATCACTGCAAAAAAAGAAACCTCTGGAAACAGAAATTACAGCTCCGCGAGGTTGCTCTCAAAAAATTTAGGCGATTTTTTATACGGCCGTGCGGAAATAAGGGCAAAGCTCCCCGCCGGTAAAGGCACATGGCCTGCAATATGGATGCTACCAACAGACTGGGTATATGGTGCCTGGCCGGCTTCCGGCGAAATAGACATCATGGAGCATGTTGGTTACGACCCTAACGTGGTTCATTTTAGCACGCATACTCAGGCATACAACTTTAAAATCAATACACAGAAGACGGCTGTAAGTACTATCCCTACAGCAATCTCCGATTTTCATAAATACCGTGTAGACTGGACTCCTTATGCCATAAGAGGTTATTACGATGATGTACAGATATTCACTTTTGTGAATGATGGCAAAGGCTTCGCCACATGGCCGTTCGACAAAAGATTTCATCTTTTACTGAACGTAGCTGTTGGCGGCGATTGGGGCGGCGCACAAGGCGTCGACGATACAGTGTTTCCTGCTTCCATGGTCGTAGACTATGTAAGAGTTTATAAAATGAACAGGTAAATTTTCTCACTTCGGCAATCATGGCAATCATCGGGGTGGATATCTATATATCCACCCTTTTATTCACCGAAATACTTTTTATATCGAGTCTTTTTTACCATGCGTTACTTTATCATTTCAGTGCTGCTGCTCGCCAGCAACACTTTAAAAAGCCAGGGTTTTTTAAAAGCCGACGGCCCCGCTATCAAAAATGGCAAAGGGCAGGAGATCATTTTGCGTGGCATGGGCCTTGGCGGCTGGATGCTGCAGGAACCTTATATGATGCAGCTAGGCGGCTTTGCCGCAACTCAACATGATATCAGGCGAAACATCACCGCCCTTGTAGGAGAAAAAGGAGCGCAAAAATTTTACGATGCATGGCTCTCTAATCATTGCACCAAAGCAGATGTGGATTCAATGGCAGCATGGGGCTTTAACTCCATCCGCCTCCCGATGCATTACAATCTCTATACATTACCAATAGAAAAAGAACCCGTTGCCGGCAAACAAACCTGGATCGAAAAAGGCTTTCAAATGACCGACAGCCTTCTTAGCTGGTGCAAGGCAAATAAAATTTATCTTATCCTCGACCTTCATGCCGCACCCGGCGGACAAGGAAATGATATCGCCATTGCCGACAGGGATACTTCTACCCCTTATTTATGGAAAAGCGAGCAGAACAAACAAAAAACAATTGCTCTCTGGCAAAAACTGGCCACCCGTTATGCCAATGAAGAGTGGATCGGCGCTTACGATCTTATCAATGAACCTAACTATGGTTTCCAAAACGCAAGCGACAAGAACGGCTGCGCCGAAACCGAGAACGCTCCCCTACGCAAGTTATATGTAGACCTCACCGCGGCCATCCGCAAGGTGGACAAAAAACATATCATCATCATCGAAGGCAATTGCTGGGGCAATAACTATGCAGGTATTTTCCCTTTGTGGGACAACAATATGGTGCTGAGTTTTCACAAATACTGGAACAATACCAGCGATGGCTCCATCAAAAAATTCCTCGATTACCGCACTCAATATAATGTGCCCATCTGGCTCGGTGAAAGTGGCGAAAACTCCAACTCGTGGATGACAGAAACATTGGCGATGGTTGAACGCAACAAGATCGGCTGGGCATTGTGGCCATTGAAAAAATCGGGGCCAAACAATCCTTTGCAGGTAAAGATAAATCCGGGTTATCGCAAGATACTCAACTACTGGAAAGATAAAGGCCCCAAACCCACGCCGGAAGAAGCTTTGGCGGGCCTGATGGAATATGCTTCGGCAACGAAGATCAGCAACAACATTTATAATAAGAATGTGACCGATGCTCTTATCAGGCAGACAGGTACTCTGGAAGTCATCCCTTACAAAGATTTTTTGGTAAAAAATGATGCAATACTTTTTGCGTCCGATTACGATCTCGGTCACAGCGGCCTTGCTTACCACGATAAGGATTCAGCTACATACTGGGTAGAAGATAGCCGCCACCAGGAATGGAACAGCGGACATCAGTATCGCAATGAAGGCGTGGACATTGAAGCCTGCACCGACTTTGTGACCAACGGCTACAACGTAGGCTGGATACAGGATGGCGAATGGATGCAATACTCCATTTACAGTCCGCAGGGCGGAACTTTCGATGTGAATGTACGCACGGCTTCCAAACTGGCGGATGGCCGCCTTCAACTATTGGTGAATGAAACGGCAGCCGGCGAAAACATCATTTTACCAAATACTGGCGAAGATCAGCGTTGGGCAACCAGCACGATAAAAAATATTTCTCTGAATAAAGGCTGGAACCGTCTGCGTGTGCTTGCAGTCAAAGGCGGCTTCAATCTTAATTATTTACAATTCAGGCAAACAAACGTTACTGCAGCAATAAACTAAACATAACAATCATTATGATAAAGAAATCCGCTTTTGGCAAAGTGGGAATGCTGGCAATCGCTGCCGCATGCTCGCTACAGGTAAATGCTCAGGCAAAGTTCGATACTTCTGCAAAGATCACTGCACTTATCAAACAGCTTACGCTGGAAGAAAAAGTGAAAATGATCCATGCATCGTCTTCCTTCACATCCGGCGGCGTTCCCCGCCTGGGTATTCCCGAGCTGGTTACATCCGATGGCCCTCATGGCGTAAGGCCGGAGCATGGCCGCGATTGGGTTCTGGATAATAATTCCCTGGATAGCGGCACTTATTTGCCAGTAGGCGTATGCCTTGCCGCCACCTGGAACCCGAAGCTGGGATATGATTTTGGTAGCGTGTTGGGTAGCGAAGCTGCTTTTCGTGGTAAAAATGTGATCCTCGGTCCGGGCATCAATATCATCCGCGGCCCGCTCAATGGAAGGAATTTTGAATACGAAAGTGAAGACCCTTTCCTGGTATCAAAAATGTGCGTGGGGTATATCAAAGGGGTGCAGGACCAGGGAGTTTCGGCCTGCGTAAAACATTACCTCGCCAACAACCAGGAGTCCAAACGTTTTACCATCAATGTAGAAATGAGCGAACGTGCCCTGCGTGAAATTTATATGCCCGGTTTTAAAGCCGCGGTGCAGGAAGGCGGTGTAAATACACTCATGAGCTCTTACAATAAATTCCGTGGCCAATGGGTTTCTCATAGCAATTACCTGCTGGAACAGGTATTGAAAAAAGAATGGGGCTTCAAAGGACTTGTGATGAGTGATTGGGATGCCGTACACAATACCGCACAGGCCTATTGGAACGGAATGGACCTCGAAATGGGAACCGACCTCGGCATGCTTCCAAATCCTGACTATGGCAAATTCAAACTTGGAGATACGGTTGTCACCCTTATAAAGGCCGGTAAATTACCGGAATACCTGCTCGACGAAAAAGTTCGCCGTATCTTATACGTGATGTTCAAAACCGGCATGATCGATGGCCAGGTAAAAAAAGGCGAATACAATACAAAAGCTCATCAGCAAACAGCGTTGAAAGTGGCCGAAGAAGGTATCGTTCTACTTAAAAATGATAACAATACCCTTCCACTGAATAAGAATACCGTGAAATCCATCGCAGTGATCGGGTACAATGCAGAGCGCAAACAATCGATGGGTGGAGGCAGCTCGCAGGTGAGGGCATTTTATGAAATTACGCCGTTGGCGGGACTGAAAAACAATGGCGGAAAGATCAGGATCAATTATGCGAAAGGATATGATATCGTTCGTGGTGGCGGTGCCGATCAGAAACTGATCGACGAAGCCGTAGCAGCAGCTTCAAAATCGGACGTGGTAGTGTTTGTTGGCGGCTGGACACATGGTTTCAGGTACGATGTTTGGTCTGATAACGCATACGACGCGGAAGATATTGACAAACAGGATATGAAAATGCCTTTCGGGCAGGACGAATTGCTGAAAGCGGTGATCAAAGCCAATCCAAAAACCGTAGTGGTGCTCATGGGTGGCGGAGCGATCGATATGACACAATGGGTGGACAAAACCCCGGCTGTTCTGCAGTCATGGTATTCAGGCATGGAGGGTGGCAATGCGCTGGCGAAGATCATTTACGGAGAGGTAAACCCTTCGGGAAAATTGCCGATGACATTTCCGAAAAAGCTGGAAGACAACCCCTCTTATGCATTGGGCGAATACCCGGGCGATACGGCAAAATCATTGAACGTGCATTACCTGGATGATATCTATGTGGGTTACCGTTATTACGACAAATATAAAGTAGAGCCTCAGTTTGCTTTTGGTCATGGCCTTTCTTATACCAGCTTTGACTACAGCAACCTCAAAACGACATTAGCCGGAAATACAGCGCTGGTATCTTTTACCGTAAAAAACACCGGTAAAGTTGCAGGTGCCGAAGTTGCTCAATTGTACGTTCACCAGCAAAATTCATTGCTGCCAAGGCCGGAAAAAGAATTGAAAGGCTTCCAGAAAATAGCCCTGGCGCCAGGCGAAGAAAAGACAATTACGATCACACTGAACGAAGATGCTTTTAAATATTTTAACGACGTGAAAAACACCTGGGTGATGGACAACGGTAACTTTGATATCCTCGTTGGGGGTTCATCACGTGCCATCAAACTAAACGGTACTATCACACTATAATTTTAAAAAACCATGAGAAAAACCTTTGTAAATTATTTATTCATTCCTGCTGCCGCCCTGGCGATGGCAGTAAGCGGTTGTTCCAAATCATCCGATACGGGTGGTGGCGGTACTACCCCGCCGGTAACACCTCCTGTTACTCCACCGGTAACGCCTCCGGCAGGTACTTCGGATGTTGAATACTGGAGAACCTCGGGAGATAGATCTGTGCTGCTGACCAAACAAACCGCTGCGCTTAATTTTGTAAGCACCACCAACGGTTCAGTAACTATCACAGTGGATTCTACAGTAAAATATCAAACGGTAGATGGCTTTGGTTACACACTCACACAAGGCAGTGCATTTGTGATCAATCAATTGCCGGCAGCTATAAAATCCCAATTGCTGACGGAACTTTTCGGCAGTGGCGATGGAAGCATCGGCATCAGTTACCTGCGTATAGGCATCGGCGCTACCGATCTGAGCGGAACAGTTTTTTCCTACAACGACATGCCTACCGGACAAACCGATCCTACGCTGGCTAATTTTTCTTTGGCAGATGATGCCACCAACGTTGTTCCTTTGCTGAAAGAAATTCTGGCTATCAATCCGAATATAAAAATATTGGGCTCTCCATGGTCGCCACCGGTATGGATGAAGATCAATACCACTACGGCCAAAGGTGGCAACCTCAACCCGATCTATTACCAGGCTTACGCCAATTATTTCGTGAAATTCATCCAGGCGATGAAAGCGCAGGGCATCACCATAGATGCTATCACACCACAGAACGAGCCGCTGAACCCCGACAATACCCCGAGCCTTTATATGTCTGCAGCAGACCAGGCAGCTTTCATCAAAAACAATCTTGGCCCGGCATTCGCGGCAGCGAATATCAATACCAAGATCATCGCATACGATCATAACCTGGACCAGATCGTATACCCGATCGCCGTACTCGATGATGCAGGCGCAAGGCCTTATGTAGATGGTTCTGCATTTCATTTATATGCAGGAAATATTTCAGACATGACGCTCGTGCATAATGCCTACCCGACCAAAAACGTTTATTTCACCGAGCAGTGGACCTCTTCTGCGGGAAATTTCAAAGATGACCTTAACTGGCATCTGCGCAATGTGATCATCGGAAGCATGCGCAACTGGAGCAAGATAGCGCTTGAATGGAACCTTGCTAATGACGGAGCTTTTGGCCCGCATACACCAGGTGGTTGCACACAATGTATGGGAGGGCTCACCATTTCGGGCAGTTCCATCACCAGGAATGTCGGGTACTACATCGTAGCGCAGGCATCCAAATTTGTACCTGCCGGTTCCATCAGGATCAGCAGCAACGCCGGTAATCTGCAGACAGCAGCATTTCTTCGCCCGGATGGGAAAAAAGTGCTGATCGTATTGAATGACGGAACTACAGATCAGTCATTCAACATCGGCTTTAAAGACAAGATCGCTAACACAACAATTCCGGCTAATACAGTAATAACCTACCTCTGGTAAAAAATATTTTATGAAAAAAAATAATCTTATGCTCCTGAGTATTTTCGTTTCCCTGCTGACAATGCTCAGCAGCTGCTCCAAAAGTAGCGATGGCGGTGGCGGAGGAGGTGGTGGAATAGATGCCATACCGAAAATCAGTATCGCCGATGTGTCTCTGCCGGAAGGAAACAGCGGGACCACCGCATTTTCGTTCATGGTCACCCTTGATAAAACGTCGACCACTACGGTTAGCATCACCTGCGCTACAGCAGATGGGGCCGCAAAAGCGGGCGAAGATTATACTGCAACTTCACAAACGATCAGTTTCGCCCCCGGCGAAAAAGAAAAAACATTTGTAGTGAATGTAAATGGTGATGAGCTGAAAGAAGGAAACGAAGATTTTAAAGTGAACCTTAGTTCACCCGTAGGTTGCCTCATCAGCCGCGGACAGGCAGTTGGTACTATTATGAACGAAGACACGAAGATCGTTTTCAACAACACCGGTTACGATGCGCCAACTTCTTATCCGGGTTATACCCTTGTATGGTCGGATGAGTTCAACGGTGCGGCAGTCAACACCAGCGACTGGACCTTTGAAAATGGCGATGGTTGTCCGGGTAATTGTGGCTGGGGAAATAACGAACTGGAATTTTACCAGCCTGCCAACACTACATTCCAGGATGGTAAAATGATCATCGAAGCCAGGGCGGAAAATGTAGGTGGGAAAAATTACACTTCTACAAAAATCGTTTCCCGTGACAAGAAAAAATTCAAATTCGGCAGGATAGATTTCAGGGCATTGCTTCCAAAAAGCCAGGGCATGTGGCCTGCTTTCTGGATGATGCCTAACAATTCTGTATATGGCGGATGGCCTAAGAGCGGCGAACTGGATATCATGGAAATGATCGGCAAGCAGCCTTCTACTACGTATGGTACGTTGCATTTCGGGCCCGGCCCGGGAAGCACACAGCTGGGCGGAAACAAATCGCTGGCATCCGGCACTTTTAACGACCAGTTCCATGTTTTCTCTATCGAATGGAAACAGGATGAGATCACCTGGCTGCTGGATGGTGTGCCTTTCTCCACCCATACCAAAGCGGAGTTTGGCAGCGCAACGTATCCGTTCAACGAAGAGTTTTTCTTCATCATCAATTTTGCGGTGGGTGGAAACTGGCCTGGTAATCCGGATGGTACTTCCATCGTCCCTTCCTGGATGATCGTGGATTATGTAAGAGTATATCAACAGTAAGAGTTTTTCATATGCGTTTCTTTTAAGGTTTGAACAACCCGGATGTCTATCCGGGTTTTCTTTTCAATCACAGATTAAATAGATTACACGGATTTCGCAGATTATCTTTCACTGCGTGAAAATATAAATGCATGTCATAGGGTCGGAACTTATTTAAGTAATTTCCAAAACTTACAAACGGCATTTTGGTTTGCGGCTTGCCGCAAATCATCCGCGAAATCTTTTCATCAATTTGAAATCTGCGATCATTTTTCGCTCCGTTCCCATTCTTAATTTTTAATTCTTAATTCTTAATTGATTAAAGATATTTTTGCATAGCATGATCAGAAGCTTCCTCTTTCTACTACTTTCTTTTATCTCCACCGGAGTGATGGCACAGCTTTGCCAGGGCAGCCTTGGCGATCCGATCGTCAACATCACTTTCGGTGCCGGAAGTAACCCGGGAGCTCCGCTGATGTCTGCGGCTACAGGTTACAGTTATGTCAACAGCGATTGTCCGAGTGATGGAAGTTACACTGTAAGAAACAGCACTGCTGCTTGTTTTGGCAATAGCTGGTATACTATCCCGAGCGATCATACCGGTGACCCGAATGGATATTTTATGCTGGTGAATGCCTCGATCGATCCTAAAGATTTTTATGTAGAACAGATCAACGGGCTTTGCGGCAACAGCACTTATGAGTTTGCAGCCTGGATAGCCAACGTGATCCTGCCGGGCTCTTGCGGAAATGCTTCCATTCAGCCCAACCTTACTTTTACCATCGAAAGAACGGATGGCACAATATTAAAAACCTACAACACAGGAAATATTCCTCCAACCAATTCTCCTACATGGACGCAATATGGTTTCTTTTTTACTACACCGCCGGCCGGCTCCAATATTGTTGTCAGGATAAAAAACAATGCACCTGGTGGCTGCGGAAACGATCTTGCGCTGGATGACATTACTTTCCGCCCATGCGGCCCACAACTTACCCCGGGTATTACGGGCGAACCCGGGCCGGTAGCGAATATCTGCGAAGGTACTGCCAGGAATTATAATTTTACCTGCACCGTTTCAGGAGGGTTTCTGGCTCCGGTATTTCAATGGCAGCAGCGATATAACAATGGTGCCTGGACTGACATTGCAGGACAAACCACCACTACATTAACCCGAAGTTTTTTAACCACTACCGCCGCCGGCATTTATCAATACCGCCTGAATGTTGCCGAAACGGGCAACATGGGTTCTGCCGCCTGCAGGATCTCTTCGCAGCCGATCACGGTGAACGTAAATGCAAACCCTGTGGCCACAGCTTCCAGCAACAGCCCATTGTGTGCAGGTACCAATTTATCACTTACTGCAACCGGGGGTACTGTTTATAACTGGAGCGGTCCCGGCGGATATGCTGCCACGGGAACCCCGGCAGCAAGAAATAATATTCAACCGTCGCAGGCGGGTGTGTACAATGTGATCGTGACGAATGCCGCAGGCTGCAAGACAACTACCAATACAACTGTTGTGGTCAATGCGTTGCCGGTAGCTTCAGTTGCTTCGCCAACAGCTTCCATCTGCACCCTGGACAGTGTTCAACTTTCTGTTTCCGGAGGAGTGAGTTATGAATGGCAACCTGCCCAAGGGCTTTCCTCAAAGGTTATCGCTAACCCCAAAGCATCGCCGGCGGCGACTACAAAATATCTCGCTATCGTGACCAATGCGGCAGGTTGTAAGGATACGGCTACGGTAGATGTGACTGTTTTCGAAAAAGCTTTCGCTAATGCCGGACCGGATAAATTTTTGGTGGAAGGCCAGACGGTCAACCTTTCGGGCAGCATCGCCGGTAGTTACCTGCGTTTCAACTGGTCGCCAACACAATTCCTGGGCAATCCGCAATCGCTTCAATCATCAGTTACCCCTACTACTGATATGACCTACACACTCACCGTGGAATCCAACAACGGGTGTGGTATCTCAACGGATGTGGTTGATGTTAAATTTTACAAAGGCATTTACATCCCGAGCGCCTTTACGCCAAATGGCGACGCGATCAACCCAACCTGGAATATTCCGGCACTGAATGCATTCCCTGGTTTTGAGCTGAGTGTATTCAACCGATACGGGCAAGTGGTATTCCAGACACGCAATGCTAATATCGCCTGGAACGGCAAGTTCAAAGGAGAAGATGTTCCCGCGGGGGCTTATACTTATGTGATAGATCTTAAGAAAGCGCCGGGGATATTGAAAGGGACGGTGATGGTGCTGCGGTAGACTACCCGATGAGAAGACTACCCATGAGAAGACTACCGGTTGATAGGTTTTTTAGGCTTTTAAATCTTACATTTGCGTCCCGCCGACGCGGAAAGCCGCCTTCACCGCGGTTTTAACTGATCATTTAACCTTTCATTAACCGTGCTGGCAATTATTTTTGCCCCACAAGAACACATTATGAGAAAATTATTAGTGGCAATCTTTGCACTTACCGCCTCTGTTTCTGCTTTCTCGCAGACTACCGCTGAAAAAAAAGATAAAGTTTCTGAAATCGTAAGCCGTGCAGGTGACCACTTCGTGTTGCAATTTGCACAGAATGTTTGGTCGGGTACCCCGGATAGTATCGACAGCCACATCAAATCCCTCAACCGCAGCGCCAATGTGTATCTTATGCTCAACAAACCTTTCAAAGGCGACCCTCGTTTCAGTGTTGCCTTCGGACTGGGTATCGGTACCAACGCCATTTATTTCAAAAACATGAATGTAAATATTGGCAGCACCGCGGCAGCTTTGCCTTTTACTGCAACTGACAGTTCCAATCATTATAAAAAATACAAACTGACGACCAGTTATTTGCAGGTTCCGGTTGAATTCCGTTACACCGCAAACCCTGCAAACCCGAATAAATCATTGAAAGCTGCTATTGGCCTTAAAGTGGGGACTTTTCTGAAAGGATCCACAAAAGGTAAAGACCTTCAGAATAAAGCGGGAACGCGTATCGCTAATTCTATCGATAAGGTTTCCAGCAAATCTTACTTCAACAGCACCAATCTGGCCGCTACAGCGCGTGTGGGTTATGGTATTTTCAGCCTTTTTGGCTCTTATAGCCTTACCCCTGTATTTAAAGACGGGGTGGCTGCAGATATCAAAGTGATCCAGGTAGGGCTTACGATAAGCGGTTTATAATTGTTATCAATATTCAAATATTTCCAAAACCATCGATTATCATCGATGGTTTTTTGTTTGGTGTAATGCAATAACCTAATTTTGCACCTCATCACAGTCACCTCTACACATGAGCGACGCAATCAAACACGAATGTGGCCTGGCTTTCATTCGTCTCCGGAAACCATTCAGTTATTACCAACAGAAATATGATTCAGTTTTGTATGGCCTCAATAAGCTATACTTGCTGATGGAAAAACAGCACAACCGTGGCCAGGATGGCGCCGGTATCGCTACCATCAAGCTGGATACTGAACCGGGTTACCCATTCCTTTACAGGCTTCGCAGCAATGCTCCACAACCGATAGCGGATCTTTTTTCGCAGATAGGCAAAGAGATCGAAGAAGTGGAAAAGTACCAGCCGGATATCCGCAATCATCCGGGATTGATGAAGGGGCATATCAACGTGATGGGAGAGGTTTTGCTGGGACATTTACGCTACGGAACCCAGGGAAAAAATGATGTGAATTTCTGCCATCCTTTCATAAAAAAGAACACCGTTCCAAGCAGGAACCTCGCCTTGGCGGGCAATTTCAACCTGGTGAATACAGAAGAACTTTTTGACCTCATCAATATGAGCCCCGGCGAATTTCAATGCCAGAGCGATCTTGCCGCCATGATGGAAGTAGTACACCATTTCCTGGTGAAAGCCGATGAGAACAACGAAGGCGAAATGGATATCGTGAGTGTTTTGAAGAAAGCCGTTCCGCTATTTGATGGCGGTTTTCACTTCGGTGGCCTCGTAGGCAATGGTGATGGATTTGTAGTTAGAGACGCACATGGTATACGCCCTTCCTATTATTATATCAATGAAGACGTGATTGTTGCGGCCAGCGAAAGAGCCGCCATCCGTACCGCTTTCAACCTCGAAGAAAACGAAGTGAAAGAACTGATGCCGGGCACAGCGTTGATAGCACGAGCAGACGGAAGTTATTCCATCGAACAGATCGTTCCTGCCAAAGAACGTAAGGCTTGTAGTTTTGAACGCATTTATTTCAGTCGTGGCAGCGATGAAAAAATATACCGGGAGCGTATTGCGCTCGGTTACAACCTCAGCCCGGTGTTGCTGAAAGCTGTTGACTATGATCTGAAAAACACCATTTTTTCTTTCATACCCAATACCGCGGAAACTGCTTTTTACGGCATGATCAAAGGTGCGGAGGACTATCTCAACCAGATAAAGATCGAGCGCATATTGAGCTGGAACAAAGATTTTGATGCAGAGAAGCTGTCGGAAATGGTGAACAGGAAGATCCGCATCGAAAAGATCGCCATCAAAGATGTGAAGCTGCGTACGTTCATTACCCAGGATACCAGCCGTAACGAAATGGTTCAGCATGTATACGATATTACGTATGGCACGGTAAGAAAAGACCAGGATACGCTGGTGGTGATAGACGATAGCATTGTAAGAGGTACTACGTTAAAAGAAAGCATCATCCGCATGCTGAGCAGGCTGAAGCCAAAACGTATCATCATCGTTTCATCGGCGCCACAGATCCGCTATCCCGATTGTTATGGGATAGATATGAGCAAAATGGGAGATTTCATCGCCTTCAAAGCTGCCGTGGAATTATTGAAAGAAAGCGGACAGGAAAGTTTGCTCACAGAATTGCTGAACAAATGCAAGGATCTGCAAAGAAATAACCAGCTGCATACCGAAAATATCGTTCGCCAGGTATACAAGCCGTTTTCGCTGGAGCAGATATCTGCCAAGATCGCACAACTCATCACACCGAAAGACATCGATATTCCGGTAGATGTAATTTACCAGACCATCGAAACCTTACACGAAGCCTGTCCTAACAACAAGGGCGATTGGTACTTCACCGGCAACTACCCTACACCGGGTGGGAACAAGGTATGTAATAAGGCTTTCATGAATTATATGGAAGGGAAGAACGTGAGGGGATACTGATCAGTTACGAATTAAAAAATTACGAATGCCTGTTATCTGTCGTTGAGGCAATGACTTTTTTGACTTTATGGAGAAGTAATTTCCCGCCGCAGTAAAAACTGCCTATTTTCACTATTGACCATTCACTATTCACTTATTTACCCATTCACATGCTAAAGATCCTCACCGTTGCCGGCCTCGCCACTTTCGAAATCTACGCCGCCATTCCTGCCGGCTTCGCAATGGGATTGAATCCCTGGGTAATATTTTTTGCCAGCCTTGCAGGTGGATTGGCCGGAGTGTTTATTGCTGTATTCCTCGGCGATAAGATCGAAGCCTTTTTATCAAAATACCGCAAGCCAAAAAAGGAAAAGCCAAAAACCGGGATGATCTATAAGATCTGGGAAAAATATGGCATCATCGGATTGGGCTTGCTGGGTACTTTTACCGTTGGTGCTCCGATAAGCATTGCGGTAGGTGTTGGCTTTAATGCGCCACTTCATAAAATGATCATCTGGTGCTGCCTGGGGGTTTTGGCAAGGGCGGCTATATTTACCAGCATCGGGCATGTAGGGGCATCGGCTATTTCCTAATAAGAAATAAGTAAGATAAAATACAAAATAAGAAAATGTGTTACGTGCTTTCTTATTTTATATTTCTTATTATAACTTCAATAATCCCGCTTTATACATCATATTCATCGGTTTATTATCCCAAAACAGCTCAAAATCCTCCATTTCCAGCGATTCGTAGTCATTTTGCAGATCTTGTAAAGTAAGCGTCTTTACGTTATAGATACTAATATCTGTTAGTTTTTTAGTAAGCCAGTCCGCCTGCGATCTCAGCATCTGAAACTGCAAAGTTTCCTTTCTTGTTTCAAAATGCAGGGTCGCCATTTCCCGGGAATTACCCTTTTTACTTTGGGTGAAATACTCCACTTTTGGTTGCCTGCCCAGCCAGATAACTTTAGCCGAAGGCTTAAAACTGAGCTCATCATCCTGGTTCAATACATTGGCGATATAATCCGGCGGAACTTTTGTCTTTGGTATCTTGAACTCAAACCATTTCTGCAGGTTTTCTTCCAGGCCGATATTGTGCATATAATTAAGCAGCGATTTTTTCAATCCGAAGCTGAAACTGTCATGATCGGCACCGGTAGGGTCATTGTGCACGATGTCGTTATTGGCGAATGTGCCGATGGCTTCCGTCTCTTTCACCACGGCATATTTTTCGGGATTGAGGCCGACAGGGCTATGCGCCGTCATGGCAAACTGGTGCCAGAAAGCCGACTGCAATACCCCTTGCTGAAACATCTGCCGGATCATTTCCAGGCTATCGATCGTTTCCTGAGCCGTCTGCGTGGGAAATCCATACATCAGGTAAGCATGTACCATAATGCCCGCCTCGCTGAAATGCTGGTTCACTTTTGCCACCTGAGCCACCGTGATCCCCTTTTGGATCAATTGCAGCAGGCGGTCGCTCGCCACTTCCAGTCCACCCGATACCGCGATGCAGCCCGAAGCTTTCAGCAATAAACAAAGATCCCGGGTAAAGCTTTTTTCAAAACGGATATTTGTCCACCAGCTCACGGTGAGTTTTCTTTTGATGATCTCCATGGCCAATGCCCGCATCAGTGCCGGCGGCGCCGCTTCATCCACAAAGTGAAAACCTGTTTGCCCCGTTTGGGCGATCATTTCTTCCATCCGGTTGCACAACAACTCGGCCGCGATCGGTTCATATAATTTGATATAATCCAGTGAAATATCGCAGAACGTACATTTTCCCCAATAACATCCATGCGCCATGGTGAGTTTGTTCCAGCGCCCATCACTCCACATTTTGTGCATGGGATTAGCCACTTCAATGGCAGAAATATAACTATCCAGGAAAAAATCGCTGTAATCCGGTGTACCCACTTCGCCCTGGCGGTAATCCTTACAGGATTTATTATTGATATATTCGAGCTTCCCGTCCAGCATCAGGAAAGTACGTTTCAACGCCGCGGCTTCAAGATTGCCCTGCACATATTTGATGAGATTTTCAATGGGAGCTTCGCCATCATCCAGTGTGATGAAATCGTAGAATTCAAACACTCTTTCGTCGGATAAGGATCGCAGTTCCGTATTGGCAAATCCCCCGCCCATGGCCACTTTGATATGCGGATAATTTTTGCGGATGTATTGTCCGCAGCGCAGGGAAGTATACAAATTCCCGGGGAAAGGCACCGAAAGCGCCACCATTTCAGGTTGCACTTCATGGATCCTTTTTTCCAGGATATTGATAAGAATGGTATCTATATAGGTGTAAGGTTGCTGCAGGCTTTCATACAATTCATCGAAGCTATTAGCCGAGCGGCCCAACCTTTCCGCATAGCGGCTGAAGCCAAAATGTTCATCCACACATTCGGCAATGATATCCGAAAGGTCTTCGAGGTACATGGTAGCGATATGTTTTGCCTTGTCCTGCGTGCCCATGCTGCCGAATGCCCATTGCAGATCGTCGAGCTGCGCAAAACGGCTGGCTTCGGGCAACAGGTCGCGTTTGCAGATCCTGTCTGCGAGTGTCGCGTTTTTTCCCTGCAAAAAAAGGATGGCTGCATCGATCGTTTGGATATAATCATCCTTCAGTGCCAGCATCCGCTGCGCATTGGCCGACAACTCCTTTTCGCTTTCCGCTATGCGGGAAAACAACGCTGTGAGCCCCTCCTTACAAAACAGCGCAAGCGTAACCTCAATCCCAAAATCGGCCTGGTAAGACGAAACTCCCCTGGTATTGAGGAAGCCTTTCAGATATGCCGTTCCCGGGTAAGGGGTATTCAGCTGGGTAAATGGTGGGGTGATAAGAAAGACAGTTGCGCTCATTTGGGTACAAAAATATTCTTATTACACGAATTAAAGCGAATTACACGAATTTGCAGATTGTCCAAACCCCGGGGGTTTTGAAAACCTCCGGGGTTTTAAAATTCATAATCAAAAACATGAGCCATCGCCTCCATCTCAGCAAAGACAAAAAATTTAAAAAACTGATCGATCAGCAGGAAGAATATATCCTGGAAAAACGAAATGCGATCCATCTGCGGTTATGCTCGTCGATCATGAGCCAGCAGCTGAGTACCAAAGTAGCGGCAGTGATCTATGCCCGGTTTCTGGCGCTTTTCAAAAAGAAGATCCCCTCAGCTCAGGATATTTTGGCGATCCCTTTTGATGATCTGCGCAACATCGGGTTATCCAATGCAAAAGTCCGGTACATACAGAATGTCTGCGAATTTTTTATTGAAAATAAACTGACGGATGCCAGGCTGCACAAGATGGAAAATGAGGAACTGATAGATCTTCTCACCCAGATAAAAGGCATCGGGCGCTGGACCGTTGAGATGATCCTGATGTTTTCGCTGGGGCGTGAAGATGTATTTGCGGTAGACGACCTCGGCATTCAGCAGGCAATGACAAGGTTATACAAAATTGATCCGGAAGATAAAAAAGCGATGCGGCTACAGATGATAAAGATCGCTGAAAAGTGGCGCCCATACCGCACTTACGCCTGCAGGTATTTGTGGAACTGGAAGGATAATGAGCCGAAGAACTGACGACGGACAACGGACGACGGACAACCGACGACGGAAGACTGACGACCGACGACGGACTAGCGACAACGGACAACAGGCCTTTATTTATTTCGGAGCACCTACGCTAAGATAAACGGTGGTCGGTTGTCGGTCGTCGGTCGTCGGTGGTCGGTCGTCGGTGGTCGGTCGTTGGTCGTCAGCCCAATTTTATCAGCCCGACAATCTCTTCTAAAAATTTTTCATCCGTCTCATCATAATGATCCAGCAATTCGCTGTCGGCATCAAGTACACCTACCACTTCTTTATTGGCATTGAATAATGGAACCACTATTTCCGAGCGGGAGAGGCTGCTGCAGGCAATATGCCCCGGGAATTTTTCTACATCCGGAACGATCAGCGTACGGGCTTCTGCCCAGCTGGTGCCGCATACTCCGCGGCCTTTTTTGATCCGGGTGCAGGCCACCGGCCCCTGGAACGGCCCGAGTACCAACTCTTCTTTTTTCACGAGGTAAAATCCAATCCAGAACCAGCCGAATTGTTCTTTTAGCGCGCCGGCTATATTCGCCAGGTTGGCTATCAGGTCTTCTTCGCCTTCGAGCAACCCTTGTATCTGCGGGATCAATTCTTTATACTGCTCTTCTTTTGTGCCTTTGGATATTTGCAAGTCTTCTGCCATAGGGCAAAGGTAAGAAGACCTCCCGGGTTTTACTCCAACCCGGGAGCGTCTGAATACTGGATGCTGGATAACGTAGCGAATAATTGTTGACGTTGCGGCATCCTGTAACCAGTATCAGGCATCAAGTATCGCTCTTCAATCCATTGACAAAAGCCGAGATCATTCCAGTTTCAAATCCTTTCTGCAACAGGTATTGCTGCAATTTTCTTTTTTTTATGAAAACATTTTTTTCACTTCGTACAGCCTTCAATTTTTCTGCACTGAGTTTTTCAAAGGTCTTTTCGTAATCTTTTTCGGGGATGGATGCCAACGCTTTTTTGATATTATACGGGCTAACTCCTTTTTGTTTAAGTTCGTAGCCGATCTTTACTTTGCCCCACTGTTTCATCCTGAATTTGCCCCCGGCAAAAGCACTGGCAAAACGTTCTTCGTTGAGATAATTTTCTTCTATCAGCCTGGAAAGCAATTCTTCCACTTCATTTTTATACAAACCGAAACTGTACAATTTCTGCTTCACTTCATAATGGCTGCGCTCCTGGTAGGCACAATAATGTTTGATCTTTTGAAAGGCTTTTTCGGTGCCGATGTTGAGGGAGCGCATTGGGTGAATGGTCAATGGTGAATGGTGAAAAATGTAGGTTGCTGGCTTTTTTGAAATGATTTTCTCTGCTAAATTAACCGAAAAAATTTTATCGGATTCTGTGCTTTGCGGGTAGAAAAACTGCCTTTCAAAATAGAAAACCCTCAATAATCCTGAAAACGTGCGAAGATTTCACCATTGACCCCTCACCATTCACCCAAAATCTTTATCTTGCCGTACTTAAAAGCTTTTACTTTAATAAACAACTTATATGAAGTTTATCGTTTCGTCTTCGGCTTTGCTGAAACAACTGCAACAAATTAGTGGGGTGATCAATGCCAATACCGTTTTGCCGATACTGGAAGATTTTCTTTTTGAAATAGAGAAAAATAAACTGACTGTAGTGGCTACCGATCTGGAAACCGTTATGAAAGTCCACCTGGATATTGAAGCAAAAGAAAGCGGAAAAGTTTGTATCCCCGCAAAGATCCTTTTGGACTCTTTGAAAAATATCCCGGAACAACCCCTGACCTTCAACATCGATAAAAATTTCGGCGTAGAAATTACCAGTGATAATGGTAAATATAAAGTGATGGGCGAAAACCCTGACAATTTTCCAAAAGAACCAGCTGCTGATGATGCCAACAATTTTACCATGACTTCTTCTGCATTGGTAACCGCTATCAACAAGGCGATCTTTGCTGTAAGCAACGATGATCTTCGTCCGGCTATGACAGGGGTATATTTTGAACTCGATAAAAAAGGCATCAGCTTCGTTGCTACCGATGCGCACAGGTTGGTGAAGTTTACCCGTACCGACGTGGAATGCCCTCAAAAAGATTCTTTCATCGTTCCCAAAAAACCGCTGAACCTTTTAAAAAGCGCTTTGCCGGATAACGAAGACGAACTGAATATTTCTTACAACAGCAACCACCTTTTTGTAAAACATGGTGGAACCGAACTGGTGTGCCGGTTGATCGATGCACGTTTCCCGGATTACAAAGTGGTGATCCCGGTAGACAACCCATACAAGATGACGGTTAACCGCAGCGACTTCCAGAGTGCATTGCGCCGTGTGAGTGTATTCAGTAATAAAAGTACCAACCAGGTTGCATTAAGCATCAGCGGAAGTGAGCTCCAGCTTGCTTCTCAGGATGTTGACTTCAGCTTTGAAGGTAACGAACGCATGGCATGCCAGTATGATGGGGAAGATCTGCAGATCGCATTTAATGCTAAATTTTTAATTGAAATGCTGAATGGCGCCAGCACCGATGAGATCATTGTTGAGCTGAGCACACCTACAAAAGCGGGGATCATTAAACCAAGCGAACAGGAAGAAAATGAAGTGTTGCTGATGTTGGTGATGCCGTTGATGTTGAACAACTAAAAAGTGAATGGTGAATGGTGAATAGTGAAAATATGCAGGTTTAATAATAGGTTTAGGTCATACAATATAAAAGGTATCATAAAAATAATTCGTAATTCGTAATTCGTAATTCGTAATTATTACAAAATAAAAAGCGCCCTTTCAAATTGAAAGGGCGCTTTTTATTTGAAGTTTAATTAGTTTTTACGTTGGTTCACCACCACGTCATCTACCACTCTTGTGATCTTGTTGATCTGGTATAATTGTTTTGTTTTATTTTTTGCAGAATAAACGTACAGGTTCAGATTGATCTCTGTTTCATTGGTATCCAGCTGAATTTTTTTAGTGAAACTTGTCGCTTTGATCTTCTGCATGTACAATACATCTCCTGCTTCGTTTTCCAAAACCAAGGTAAGATCATCCGCAGATGCATTGTTAAGGTCTACCTGGAAAAGTGGTTGCGCATTTACCGTACCGAGGTACGTTACTACCACTGGTTTTTCGGAGCTGTCTTCGCCTGAAGTGGCTGCTGCTACAGGGTTAGATACTGATACTAATGCTACCGCTGCAAAAATGATGGCGATAAAACGTGCTGCTTTAAAATAAGTTGCTTTCATAATAATTTTAATTTTCATGGTTAATAATATGTCTATTATTTCTAACGGAGGCGATCGATTGAAATACTCAGATGGCAGGCAAAAGAAGAGAAGTAGAAGTAATATGCTGTAGTAAAATTTTTACTAAGAACAGCTTCATTTACTTTGATAGAACAAAAGTACGTCGCCATTTTTCGGCCTGCAACACAAGTTTTAAAAGGATTTATTATGGCAAAACTTGTGTATAATTTCTGAAAGCCTTTACTGTCAAGGCTTTCAGCAGTGCAGAAAACACATGTCCAAGGAAAAAAATGAGTCGGGCGTTAACAATTTGGCAACATGAGTGAATGAGTGAATGGGTGAATGGGTGAATGGGTGAATAGTGAAAGTATGCAGTTTGGACTGAGAATGAAAATTGTTTCTCTGTAAAGCATGAAAGAACCTTCCATTGCGAGGAACGAAGCAATGCCCAATGCCCGGAGATCAGCATGTAGTTCAACACAAAGGCATTCTTAATTCTTAATTTTTAATAAGCAGTGCGTTCCGCATTTCATCCGCGACGAGTTGATTGCCTGTTGCATTCAGGTGAACTTTGTCTGTTGTAAGGATACCTGATTCTTTGTTTTCGGGATTATGGTCTTTTTCGTATTGAATGAAAACCTTGCGAAGGTCTACCAGTTTACAATTGTATTCTTTCGACAATTTCCGGATCACATCGCTGTATGTATCGAGGTCTTTGTCTTGTGGATTAGAGCCATCGTGCTTTTCGCCAATCACAGCAGGAGTAGTCACGATCACTTGTATTTTTTGCGCCTGCAGTTTTTTTATCACCGCGACATAAAATTTTTCATACTTATCAAGATCTGTACCTGTGCCCCACGATTTGTGCCATACATCATTTACCCCTTCCCAGATCACCACTGTATTGGGATTTTTATCGAGTACATCTTCGGGCATGCGGAGATATAGATCGTATATTTTATTCCCACCAATGCCGGCGCCTAGCAATTCGTATTGATCACCCTGCCCTTTCGATTGAAGATCATTTTTCAGCCGGTCTATATATCCGCCCTTATCAACACCCATCTGCGTGATGGAATCTCCAAAGAAAATTACTTTGTTCTTTTTTGCTGTAGTCGTAGCAAGTGTTGTCATCATTAAAATTAAAACGGTAAACGTGATGATTTTTTTCATATGGAAAAAATTTATGCGAAGTTGTCTATTTTTTTATCTTTTTAATATGATCTGCAATAACTTTCCAGGTGCTGGTATCTGTATCGAATACTGCATTTAGGCCTTGTTCTTCCATTGGCGGGTCGCCCAGCAGATCTTCGCCTTTTTGCCAGAGTGGCTTTTTGTAAGAAGGGCGGCCTGCTCCACCGAGTGCCCAGAAATTTGCCCCCTGAATTTTTCCTTTTTTGCGAATGCTCTTTACCAACTGCTCAAAAACAAAATCATAATATTGATCCCGGCTATTGGTAGAGGAGGTCAGTAAAAATGAATGCTGGTCTCTTGGCAACCCGAATTCTTCTATCACCAATGGCTTGCCGATCTTATTCGCCGCCACTTCATGCCGGTTGATAAAATCCCGGGTGTTTTTGTAGATCGTATCGCGGCCCTTGGTTATACTGGTATCGCTGAACCAGCCCCAATTCTTCGGCCAGATGTGGATGGTGGCGTAATCGATATTTTCATCCTGGTGTAAAGCGATAAAGTTTTGCATGCCTTCCGTGCCAATATCACCTTCCATGCCGGTAGTTACCAGGTGGTTCTTATCAAGACTTTTGATGAGTGCTGCTGTTGATGTGATCCACTGCCGGTATTCTTTGTACACTGCCGGCCGCATAGGCCTTGGCTCGTTCGCCAGTTCCCAGCTCATGATTGCCGGGTCGTCCATATATTTTTTTCCACTGATACTATTGGTGTGGTTAACAATCATTTTCAACACTGCTTTTTGTTGTTCCACACAGGGAGTACAGGTGTAAAATTTACTCGTATAATCGCGTTGTTCATCCCAACTAAGTTTGCGGCGCATCACGCTATCAGGCAATAAACCATTCCAGTTGATGTATTGCAAAAATCCTCCGCTCCATTCCCAGTTGTTGGATAAAAATAATACAGCTTTCATTTTTCGTTTGCCCATCTCCGTTAGTAAGAAATCCAACGACTTGAGCAGGCTGGTATCGTACACTCCTTTCTCCGGTTGAAATGCAGGCTGCACACGCTCTACCCCGCTGATCAATCCTGTGCCTTCCGCAACCGCCATCACCCTCAAATTATCCACCCCTTGGGAAACCAGGAAATCCAGTTCCTTTACCAGTCTCTTTTTTCCTGCTTCCGTTGATGCCAGCAATCCAGCAAACCAATAATTAGCCCCGATGAAACGATAAGGCTTTCCGTCAACAGAAAACTGCTCTTGTTTTACCGTAACAAAATGTTGCTGCTGCCCATGCGAGAATATGGAAATAAATAACAAGATGGCAACCAAAGTGAAGGAACGCGGCATAGAATTTTTATGAACAATCAAATTAATACAAATTTTCAACCTTATCAATTTTATATGAGTTGACAACTCACTGGAGTTGTCAACTCATAGCAGTAGTCAACTCGAAATCAAGGGCTAGCCAGTTGGTTGGTACTTTCCCTTCGGCAACGTTCTCGTAGAAAAATCCGGATGCCATTGACCGATTGAGTATTTTTATTACATGAAAACATGCTCCTTTCTTTTGATATTCTCTATTGGTTTGCTACAGTCTTTTTCTTCGAAAGCGCAATCTTCAGACAGCACAAAACTGCTTGTACTTAACCAGCAAATAGATAATTCCGTGGTGCAAAAAGACACGGCACTTCTGAAAACACTTTATGCCGATGATTTCGTTTTCAGTCATGGTTCGGGAAATATCGATAACAAGGCTTCGTGGCTGAAATCGGTAGCCAGAGGCGGCTTCACTTCACGGCAGCATGATTCGGTAAAAGTTGAGCTACACCCCGATCTCGCCATCCTGCGGGGAAAACTTACGGTGCAGAAAAAATCTGCTGCAAAAACTGATAATTATTTTTTGAAGTATGTGAGGGTGTTTGGGCGAAGGGATGGGAAATGGAAGATGGTTTCGCATTTTACTTATTATGAAGAACACATGAGGTTAATGGTGAATGGTCAATAGCCAAACCTTCGAATGTTAATTTTTTTTCTACGAGTTTTCATCTCAGAAATAACAAAGCCGATGATAAATCATCGGCTTGTTTATAAAATACAACATACAGTATGAACTTCGATAAATGAAGATGCTCTCGAAGGTTTCACAATTCACCATTCACAATTCACCATATTTCCTTACAGGAAATATTTGTTTTCTGCTATCAGCTTATCCGCAATCCTTCTCCTCGCGTCCTTACTATTGAACGGCGCTGATTTGGTAAAGCGTTTCAGGCCGAGCAACATCATGCGTTGTTCATCGCCGTCGGCGAATGCGTTGATGGCTTCTTTGCCCGCTTTGTTTACTTTATCCACGGCATCGTTGAGGTAGCAGCGCATGATATCTGTCTGGACAGATGATGCTTCTTCACCTTTATCCGCAAGTTTGATCACACGAAGCAAAGCGCTTTCTGCATGAAAAACCTGTATGGCCATATCGGCGATGTTCATCAGTATTTCCTGTTCGTTGCTGAGGCTCATCATCAATTTCTGCACGGCAGCACCGGCAGTCATCAGGATCGCTTTTTTCATATTCACGATCACTTTTTGTTCTGCGGCAAAAGCGCCTTCTTCTTCACTTCCAAAATCAGGGATGCTCATCAGTTCTTTAGAAACTTTCATGGCCGGCCCCATCAGGTCGAGTTTGCCTTTCATGGCACGTTTTAGCATCATATCCACCGTAAGCAGGCGATTGATCTCATTGGTTCCTTCGTAAATACGGTTGATACGGCTATCGCGGTAAGCACGGCTGATCATATATTCATCACTGAACCCATTGCCACCATGCACCTGCACACCTTCATCTACAATGAAATCCAGCACTTCACTGCCATCTACTTTCAGCATCGCACATTCGATCGCGAATTCTTCGGCAGCACCGAGTAAAGCTTCGTTGAACGGTTTTCCGGCAGCCTGCAATTCCACTTCTTTATCGTCGATCCATTTGCTGGTGCGGTACAGTGCACTTTCGCCCACCCAGATGCGGATGGCACCTTCGGCAAGTTTATGCTTTATAGCGCCAAAATTGGCGATCGGTGTTTTAAATTGTTCACGTGTATTGGCGTATTCCACCGTAGTGCTCAACGCCATTTTTGCACCACCTAATGCAGCTGCGCAAAGTTTGAGCCTTCCGATGTTGAGGATATTGAAAGCGATGATATGGCCTTTGCCCACTTCGCCCAGCAGGTTTTCTACCGGTACTTTACAATCCTGGAAATACAACTGAACCGTTGAGGAACCTTTGATACCCATCTTGTGCTCTTCCGGGCCCTGGGTAAACCCTTCGAAACCGCGTTCTACGATGAAGCCGGTAAATTTATCACCATCCACTTTTGCAAATACGGTATACACATCCGCAAAACCACCATTGGTGATCCAGCATTTCTGCCCGTTGAGGATATAATGTTTGCCATCTTCACTCAACACCGCCGTGCTTTTTGCGCCCAATGCATCACTACCGCTGTTGGGCTCGGTAAGCCCGTAAGCGCCTTTCCATTCGCCGGTGGCCAGCTTCGGAATATATTTTTGCTTTTGTTCTTCTGTTCCAAAATAAAGGATCGGCAACGTGCCGATACCGGTATGTGCCGCTACCGCCACACTAAATGAGTACCCGCCACCAAGGCCTTCATTCACCAGTGTTGAAGTAATGAAATCTTTGCCCAGTCCATTCAGTTCTTCAGGAATGGAGGCGCCCAATAAACCTTGTTCACCTGCTTTCACCATCAGCGAAGGCATCAATCCTTCTTCCATCTTGTCGATGCGGTCGATCACCGGCAAAACTTCACTGTTGAGGAACTGAAGGCACATTTCCTTTACCATCGTTTGCTCCTCGTTAAAATCTTCGGGTGTATAGGTGTCAAATGCATTACTTTCTTTGATCAGCCATTCACCGCCTTTTAGCAAATTAGCTGTTGTGGATGTTGTTGTGCTCATATTTTAGTTATTAGATGTTAGTTGTTAGATGTCAGCTTATCATTTATTGAACATTCACTCATTAACCCATTCACTTATTTTAGGTTTTCATAAACCGTTTGCAACACTTCCTTCGCGATCTCAATTTGTCCGTTCGTCACTCCTACCAGCGCCTCATTCAATGTCTGGTTGGCAAGTTCCATCAGTTGTTCCTGCAGATCTTTTGCTTCCTGCGTGAGGTAGATCATGTTGATGCGGCGGTCGTCGGTGCTCGGAACCCGCTTTACCAGGTTGATCTTTTCAAGGTTATCCACGAGGCGGGTGATGCTTGGTTTATCCCTGAAAGACGCATCGCACAACTGTTGCTGGCTGATGCCATCCTCCTTCCACAAATGATATAAGATGCTCCACTGCTCGATCGTGATATCCACCCCGTTCTCCCGGAAATTCTTTTGCAGCCTCCTGGCAATAGCGGTACTCGCCTTGCCGGTGATGAAACTGTATAATTCGCCTCGCTTAAATTGGTTGTTTGGCATATAGTTGTTTATGCAACCACTAAGATAAACATTCATTTTAAATTTCAAAATTTTATTTTTGCAGTGTAGCAGGAGCTTTTAGCCAGGCAAAAATCTTATGGCATATTTCATCTTATTTGTATCGCTGGCGTTCCTCTTGGTGTATCTCTTCCTGATATTGTATTACCGGAGCGCCTGGAATTCTATCGATGATTATGTGCTTGCCGAAGAGAAATTTTCTAACAAAGTAACCGTCATTATCCCCGCCCGGAATGAAGAAAAAAACATCGGCCTTTGTCTTGAATCTATCATGAGGCAGGATTTTCCAAAGGATCAATTGCAGGTGATCGTGATCGATGATCATTCGGAAGACCAAACTGCGGAAATTGTGCGGAAATTTGCCCAAAAAGGCGTGGAATTGATCGATTTAAGCTCCTTTATTGATCAAAATATCAATTCTTATAAAAAGAAAGCTATAGAAGTAGCTATAGCCAAGAGTACGGGAGAACTGATCATCACAACTGATGCAGATTGCATCGTGCCTTCGTTGTGGTTACAAACAATTGTTAGTTTTTATAACGAAGAACAGGCAAAATTAATAGCAATGCCGGTTGCATTCAGCAACAACACTTCTTTTCTCGGAATTTTCCAATCTTTAGACTTCATGGTACTTCAGGGAATTACTGGTGCATCCGTGGAGCAAGGTGTTCATAGCATGTGTAACGGTGCCAACCTTGCGTATAGCAAAGAAGCTTTTTTTGCAGTGGATGGTTTCAAAGGAATTGACGGAATTGCGAGCGGGGATGACATGTTGCTGATGCATAAAATTGCCGTTCGTTACCCGGATGATATTCATTTTTTGAAATCTCCCGATGTGGTAGTCGAGACAAAACCAATGGATACGCTCCGCAGTTTTTTTAATCAACGTATCCGCTGGGCGAGCAAAGCAGATAAATACGACGATAAAAGGATATTTGCAGTCTTGCTGATAGTTTACCTGTTTAATTTCCTGTTATTGGCAATTCCCCTGGGATTAGCCTGGTACAATCCACGTTTCACATTTCAGTTTTTCGGCACTACCGTTATTTTTTCGCTGGCGCAATGGTGGGTATTGTTGCTGATAATAAAAACCTGGGTAGAAATGCGCTTCCTTTTTCCTGTGGCGATATTTTTTAACCGGGCAAAATTATTGTGGTGGTTTCCGCTGGCGCAGCCGTTTCATATTTTGTATACGGTAATTGCCGGCTGGCTGGGGAAATTCGGGAGCTATGAATGGAAGCAGCGGAAGGTAAAATGAGTTGACATCTCATGAGATGTCAACTCATTAGATGTCAACTCGAAAAAATACAAACAATGAACTTACAAAACGAAACCCAACACGCCGTTCTCATCGGCGCAGGCATCATGAGTGCAACGCTTGCCATTTTCCTCAAAGAACTGGAGCCGGGCATTACCATTGATATTTATGAGCGCCTCCCCGCGGTTGCCGCCGAAAGTTCCGATGGCTGGAACAACGCCGGTACCGGGCATTCCGCTTTTTGCGAACTTAACTACACGCCGGAAAAAGAAGATGGCAGCATTGATATCAGCAAAGCACTTAAGATCGCGTCTTCGTTTGAAGTGTCCAAACAATTCTGGAGCAGCCTGGTCGAACAACAAAAACTGTCTTCCCCGGCTTCATTCATTCACACGGTGCCGCATATGAGTTTTGTGTGGGGAAAGGAAAATACGGAATACCTAAAAAAGCGGTACGAAACGTTGACAAAATATACGCTCTTCCGGGAAATGAGATATTCTGAAGATAACAACCTTCTGGCGCAATGGATGCCACTTGTGATGCAGGGGCGCAACGCAACTGAACAGCATGCTGCCACCAGAATGGAAATCGGTACGGATATCAATTTTGGTGCACTCACAGAAGCTATGCTGAAATACCTGGATCGCCAGGAAGGCGTAAACATCTATACCCGCCATGAAGTGAAAGATCTCGAAAAACAAAAAGACGGAAAATGGAAAGTAACGGTGGAAGACTTTCTGATGGAAGAAAAAAGAAAATTAATGGCCGATTTCATTTTCATTGGCGCCGGTGGCGGCACGTTGCCGCTGCTGGAGAAATCAGATATTGAGGAAGCAAGGGGTTATGGTGGTTTTCCTATCAGCGGGCAATGGTTGCGCTGCACCAATGAAGCTGTTATTGCACAGCATGAAGCAAAAGTGTATGGCAAAGCCAGTGTGGGTGCCCCTCCTATGAGTGTGCCGCATTTGGATACCCGTGTGATCGATGGAAAAAAAGAATTGTTGTTTGGCCCCTACGCAGGTTTCTCTACCAAGTTCCTGAAAAACGGTTCGTATTTCGACCTTCCTTTATCTATAGAAATGGATAATATTTTTCCAATGTTATCTGCCGGCTGGCATAATTTGCCGCTCACCAAATATCTTGTTCAGCAGGTTACTCAAAGTGATAAGGACAGGCTGGAGGCTTTACAGGAATACTATCCCGAAGCCGATGGAAAAGACTGGGAGCTTGCCATTGCCGGTCAGCGGGTGCAGGTGATCAAAAAAGATAAGGATGGAAAAGGCATTCTCGAATTCGGGACCGAGCTGGTGAATGCCGGCGATGGTACTTTGGCAGCTTTGCTGGGAGCATCTCCAGGCGCTTCCACTGCAGTTTCCATCATGCTGGATGTATTGAAAAACTGTTTTGCAGAAAATATGCAAAGCGAAAAATGGCAATCGGCCTTAAAAAACCTTATTCCGTCATACGGACAATCACTGATAGAAAACGATGCATTGGCAATGCTGCAACGGCAACGTTCGAAGGAATTGCTGGGGCTATAATTAATTGTTCACCAGTGATAATTCCACCGGCGATGAAGGTACACTTACATCGTACAGCGCAAGCCCCGTACTGATATAACATATCAGGATGTTATCGTAACAGATCACATCTTCAAAGGTTTTGCCGGTGACCTTGTTTCGCAAAACAGGCGCAGCGGGATCATTTACATTATAAATGCTCATGCCGTTGGTTTTCTGGCAAACATATAAAATGGAATCCTGCAGGCCGATGCCGTTGGGTGTTGGTATCTGGTTGAGATGGATCTGTACCGGCGTCAATACGTTTTTAATATTATAAGTATAAATACCGTCTTCTGCCGGTCCGCAACGTTGATTGCCCATCAGCGAAACAAATGCAACAGAATCGTTGGCCACCACCGGATCGCAGCTTCGGGTATGCCGTGCTTCTCCCAATAGCGATGGGGACGAAGGCGTGGCGATCGAATAAATATACATCCCATCGCGTGAGCCGATAAAAAGTTTATCCTTGTATGGATAGATCGTTTCCACACCAAAACGCAGGACTACACTGTTTACAATTCTCGTGGTTGTCGGATCATGAATGTCATATACATTCAGCGTGCTATTATCAACAGCATACAGGTAATCCCCTACGATCGTAAACCTAGCGAGTGACCCGCCTTTTCCTACACTGGTTCCGGCATTGGCCGTACCCGTTCCATCGCTTGCTTTTTCGCAGGATGTAAACATGAATGCTGCGCAAATGATTGCTAAAATATTTTTCATACTGATAGGTTATGGCCTGTAACAAGAATTTGTGCTGACACTGTCCCTCTCCCACTTTACAACAATTGAATCGGGATAACTGACCGGGCAATTAAAATATCCGCTCTCATCGGGAGCCTGCCATGGGTAAGGATTTTGCTGATCATCGGCAATAAAACTGTTCCTGATCCTTTTGATGATCTGCGGAGAAGTATTGTTGGTAAGATCGATCACGACGAGGTCCTTGTAGTTATTTGCATAGAGGTAATTTCCTTTTATGGAAAATTCTGTATTGCCCGGCAATCCCCAAAAAGCGATGCGATGAGCTGTTGACGGATTGCTGTTGTCAATCACATGGATGCCTTTGCCGATCTCATTTTGAAAGATCTTGTTTCCGAACACATATATCTTCCCGGCTTTTTCTACGGGGCGTGCCGTGTTTGAAACAGTAAGCTCGGAGTAAGTGGATTGGTGGGCATATACAGGCCGCCATCCCCAAACCTTACCTGCAATATATTCGCCGGGGTGCGGCTTTGTACCCCAGAAACAAGCGCAAAGCTGAAGAAAAAAAATCAATGCTAAAAAATATCTCATAAGCCGGTTTTTAACATAGATACAGTTCTGTGTCCGAATGTTGCATTGCCGGCATTAATTTTTATGAGCTATATAAATGAATAAACACCTGGGCTATAATTTAAAATTATGAAAAGCCATGATGTTGAATTGCCCTCTCGAACGGTTCTCCTGCATCTGCGTCATAACGCCGGCGTCTACCCGAAAATTTTTGCTGAACACATAGCCGAGTCCACCAAAGAGGCGATCACGATCAAAGATGGGCCGGTCGGTATGCAGGAATATTTCATTGTATGCGGAAAAATAGAACGTGCCTTTTTGCATCACGGGCTTATTTAAAGCCACATTGGTAGAAAGAAAATAGCGGAAGCGTACCCTGAAATCGTTTTTTAAAAAACGTTCTTCGATGCGGTAACGATGCTGCAGGTTGAAGCGGCCGAATTGTTGACGAAGGATCAGTTGCTGGTACAACCTGTGCTCAGTAGTGTTGGTAACCACACCTGCGGCATTATAATTTCTTCCGCTGATAAATCCATAACCCTGCGCAATGCTCACCGTTGGGTTGATATTATAAATCCCGGCAACTCTCAGCAGGATCTGCTCCCTATCGTCAATAAAATTGTAACTACGGTATTGGGCCTCTGTCCACAGGCTCCACTTTTCGTTGATCTTGCCTGTGCCAAAATAAGTAAGCCAGTTGCCGAAATCAGATTTTTGCGCCAGCACATTTTTTGTAGAAAAAAGAATCAAGATCAACAAGCCCCCATATATTTTTCGCATACATCTGAATTTTAAAAGTGATCGTTCTGATTGCTGCAAAAGTAATGATCTGCTTTCTTTTCTATAGCCGGCTTTGCAGAAATTCCCAAATGAATTTGTATTTTACATCATGCGCCAACAACATTTTTCTTTCAGGGCACAAACATGGCAGCGGTTGAAAAAAAATAAACTCGCCATGGCGGGGCTATTCATCATCGTGCTGTCTTTCCTGATGGCTTGTTTCGGTTACCTGCTGGCGCCGGATAATACCGCTTTTGCCGATCTTCAGACTGTAGAGATACAGGCGCGAAAACCCGGATATACACAGCAATTTTTAAAGCTTCCTCAGCCCAATGATCCTCATCGCGATAGCTGGATATCGGTTCTGTTCAATGGAAAGCACAGCAATGACCGTTTTGTTCCGATCGCCGGTTACAACATTGCTGACGCAGATATCATCATCAACCGGTATATCGATGAAGATACTACCGTGAAGCAGTCTTACAATATTGCCGCCATTACCAATGGCCATCCCGAAAAAATTACGCAACAGGTCATCACAAAAAAATACTGGCTTGGCACGGACGCCTTTGGCCGCGATATCCTCAGCAGGCTCATCATCGGAACCCGTGTCAGCATCGCCGTTGGATTGATAGCGGTGATCATTTCACTTACGCTGGGCATACTGATGGGCGCTTTGGCTGGGTACTACCGGGGATGGGTAGACGAAGCTATCATGTGGCTGGTAAACGTTACCTGGAGCATCCCTACGCTGCTATTGGTGTTTGCCTTTACCATGGCGCTGGGCAAAGGTTTCTGGCAAATATTCATCGCGGTCGGTTTGACGCTTTGGGTGAGTGTAGCCCGCCTCGTACGTGGGCAGGTGATGGCATTGAAAGAGCAGGAATATGTGCAGGCCGCAAGGGCCCTGGGTTTCAGCAATGGCCGCATCATTTTACGGCATATCCTTCCGAATATTTTAGGGCCGCTGATGGTGATAGCTGCGGGAAATTTCGCCACGGCAATCATCGTGGAAGCAGGCCTCAGCTTTTTAGGCATCGGTGTTCAGCCGCCGCAACCCAGCTGGGGATTGATGATAAAGGAGAATTATAATTTTGTGATCACGCACAATCCGATGCTGGCCCTGATTCCGGGTTTTGCGATCATGCTGCTGGTGCTGGCGTTTAATTTATTGGGCAATGGGCTGAGGGATGCGGTGGATGTAAGGGGTGAATAGTCAATAGTGAATGGTCAAACCTTGGAAGTTTGTAAGGGTATCTTAAGCGTTTTTAATTTCAGAAAAATAGTAATAAAAAAGCAACTTCAAAAAAGTTGCTTTTTTATCCTGTCAGAAAATCTTACCCGATTATTTATAAACCGCAAAGTTTTGACCATTCACCATTCACGATTGACTATTCCACGGGTGCCACCGGCACATTCCTGCTAAACCCTTCTTCCAGCGAAATAAATGTTTCCGTCCTTTCAATTCCTTTTATCTTTTGCAATTCATCGTGCAATACATACCGTAGTTGCGAAATATCCTTGCAGACAATTTCAATGAACATACTATAATTACCAGTGATATAATTCAGCCGGATGATCTCCGGGATCTTCATGAGATCTTGCGCGACGGTATCGTAGAGCGAACTTTTTTCGAGGTAGATGCCCACGAATGCGGTAATATCATACCCCAGTTGTTTGAGGTCTACATTCAACCTTGTACCTTTGACGATGTTAAACTCCTGAAGCTTCTTGATGCGTACATGAATGGTACCGCCGCTTACAAAGAGTTTTTTACCAAGTTCTGCATAGCTGATCTCTGCATTCTGCATCATGGCTTCGATGATCTGCAGATCGAGTTTGTCAAGATTTAATTTGGCTCCCATTTTTACAAGTTTAATTTGTAAACGTTCAATATTTGATACAAATATTTGAATAATTTCTATACTTTCAAAATTTTTGTTGAATTATTTTTAAATAAACTTCCTTTTCCCTTATTTTTGTGTTATCAAACCAAAGCGATAAAGATCGCTTATACTGTGGGGTGATGAAATTTTTGGCAGACATGCCCCCTTGTCTCGGGGGTGAGGATAACAGGATAAACGAAGTATAGAGCCACAGCAATGTGACCGGGGTCGACCACCGAACTTTGTACTTTAGCTAACTGCCTCGTGGAGGTTCGATCCCTTCCCCTACAGCGCTTTAAAATTGCCCGTTCCGAAAGAAGCGGGTTTTTTATTTGGAACCACAGAGGCGCAAAGGCACAAAAGTGCACAGAGAAGAAAATCAATAAGATGAATTTTTCGATAGTATTTTAGCTAACTGTCCCGCACATGCGGGATTCGATCCCTTCCCCTACAGCGCTTTAAAATTGCCCGTTCCGAAAGAAGCGGGTTTTTTATTTGGAACCACAGAGGCGCAAAGGCACAAAAGTGCCCAGAGAAGAAAATCAATAAGATGAATTTTTCGATAGTATTTTAGCTAACTGTCCCGCACATGCGGGATTCGATCCCTTCCCCTACAGCGCTTTAAAATTGCCCGTTCCGAAAGGAGCGGGTTTTTTATTTGGAACCACAGAGGCGCAAAGGCACAAAAGTGCACAGAGAAGAAAATCAATAAGATGAATTTTTCGATAGTATTTTAGCTAACTGTCCCGCACATGCGGGATTCGATCCCTT
>Ga0247813_10000407_pt1 | contig 41954 bp, 29 predicted proteins | sample UWRJL169409C1_FD_180719 | JGI IMG/M metagenome (GOLD analysis project Ga0247813, IMG submission 180719) | Plant litter microbial communities from Arlington Agricultural Research Station in Wisconsin, United States - UWRJ-L169-409C-1 | ecosystem: Environmental > Terrestrial > Plant litter >... | reverse complement strand
AGGCGCCGTCATAATTATTTTCGTTGGTAGAAGTCCGCCAGCTGTTGTCCCACGCCACGTTGAAGTTGATGATCTCTGTGTGGGCCGTGGTGTTCTGTCCGCTGAGTGTTGCGGTAGACACGCTGATGTTATTGGCAAGTCCTGATGTTGTAAAAACGATCAGTGATGCGAGTGCGATGTAAAATGCTTTCATTTGTAAAAGTGTTTTGAGTTTTTACAAATGTAACGGGGAGGGATAGACGAAGTTATACCCTGCACACGGTATATTTAGTGAATGGAGAATAGTGAATAGTCAAACCTTCGAAGTGTATATATCTTATCAGAAGGTTTGTAATATTGGGAGTTGCGGGTGACGGGTTGCGGGTTGTTGATCGTTTTCGGTGTAGGAACTTGCCTGTGCTTGTCCCGCCGAATGGCAGGGGGGGAGTTCTTTTTTAAAATGTGAATTCGAAATGCATAAAGTTTTCTTAACCGCAGAGAACAAGAGGGAGCAGAGTTTGCGCAGAGAAGACCTGCAGGACAAAAAAGAAGGCCCGAAGTTTTCTCCATTCTCCATTCATAAAAAAGCCTCTCCTGTGAGGAAAGGCTTTTTTATAAGACGATTTCTAAAATATCGGTATTAACCAAGATATGCTTTCAACGCTCCGCTGTAGCGGGCTTTCTGCAGGCGTTTGATCGCCCTTTCTTTTATCTGGCGGATACGTTCTTTGGTAAGATCGTATTTCTGTCCGATCTGTTCGATCGTAACACCATTTTCGCCATCCAATCCAAAGTAAGCGTTTACGATCTCAGCTTCGCGTGGGGAAAGTGATTTCAGTACGCGGCGGATCTCATTTTTCAATGAATCGTGCATTACGTCCTCATCGGTTTCATCACCACCTTTCAGCAGGTCGCCCATGGCCACATCTTCAGCTTCGTGCACAGGTGCATCCAATGAAGTATGACGGGTATTGCTCTGGAAAATGTTGTTGATCTCAGTTTCGCTCATTTCGAGGAGTTCTGCCAGTTCTTCGGTAGAAGGCTCCCTTTCATGCTCCTGTTCGAATGCCATGTAAGCTTTGTTCGCTTTATTGTAAGTACCGATCTTGTTTTGCGGCAAACGTACCAGCCTTCCCTGCTCGGCCAAAGCCTGCAAAATAGATTGACGGATCCACCAAACGGCATAAGAGATAAATTTGAAACCTTTGGTTTCATCAAAACGTTGTGCCGCTTTGATCAGGCCTAAGTTACCTTCATTGATGAGATCACTTAATGAAAGGCCCTGGTGTTGATATTGTTTTGCAACGGAAACCACGAAACGAAGGTTAGCCTGCACCAGTTTGTCCAATGCACGCTGATCACCCATCTTGATCTTCTGCGCCAGGATGGTTTCCTCTTCCGGGGTGATCATTGAAATTTTTGAAATCTCCTGCAGATATTTCTCAACAGCCTGTGAATCCCTGTTGGTAATCTGGGTAGCGATCTTAAGTTGCCTCATTGTATAGTATTAAATTCAGAAATGTACACTCTATAGACAATAATTATTGGGAAAATGTTGCAATTAGGGGAAATTGACCAAAAAACCAACAAAAATCGTTTGCAAAGGTAATACGTAAATCTTGTATTTCATAATGTTATCGAAAAAAAGGGATAAGTGGTGTATAACATTGTCCCGAAAATTCCTTATAACAACCTTTTCCTTTACCACAAAAACCACTCCATTTAGTGTTGTAACAATGAAACAGACGAAAAGTATCGTAAATCTTAACATAGATCATCGGGTAATGTCATTTAGGCGGTTTTTAATTAAGAATATGATGATGGATAAGTATAATGTTCTTGTATGAAAATATTCTCATTCCGGAAACAATATCTGACAATGAGTACTATCCATTTCACCATTATCCATTATCAATTATCCTTACATTTGTTTTATGATAACAGATTTACGATCAGATACTTTCACCAAACCCTCCGAAGCCATGCTGCTGGCGATGATGCAGGCAAAAGTCGGGGACGACGTTTTTGGAGAAGACCCTACGGTAAATGAACTGGAAGCTTATGCTGCCCGGTTATTTGGAATGGAAGCGGCGTTATTTTGCCCAAGTGGCACCATGACCAACCAGATCGGAATAAAATGCCATACCCGGCCAGGAGATGAAGTGATCTGCGATGCCAGCAGCCACGTGTATATATATGAAGGTGGCGGTATCGCCTCCAACAGCGGTTGCCAGGTAAAAGCTATCCAGGGAGACCGTGGACGCATCAATGCACAACAGGTAGAAGATGCGGTAAATCCGGATGATATTCATAAAGCTGTTAGTCGTCTCGTAGTGTTGGAAAATACTGCCAATAGAGGTGGTGGAAGTGTATATAATTTAACTGATATACAGGAAATTAAAGCAGTCTGTCTAAAGTATAATTTAAAGCTGCATCTTGATGGAGCAAGATTATTTAATGCTTTATCGATAACCGGCGAATCAACTACACAATATGGTGATTTATTTGATTCTATATCAATTTGCTTAAGCAAAGGTTTAGGTGCGCCCATTGGAAGCTTGCTGCTGGGAGATTTTGAATTTATCCGGCATGCAAAGCGGGTAAGAAAAGTTTTCGGTGGCGGAATGCGACAGGCCGGATATATTGCGGCAGCCGGTTTGTTTGCTTTAGAAAATAATATCGAACGCCTGCAGATAGACCACATTCATGCCAAGCAGGTAGCGGAAGCATTACTTAGCAAAGACTTTGTTGGGAAAATGCTGCCGGTGGAAACCAATATCATCATTTTCGAGTTGATCGGCCATCACACTCCCGCCTCATTCTGCGAATTCATGGGGAAATATCAGGTGTTTTGCCTGCCGATATCTGCTACACAGGTACGTATGGTATTTCACCTGGATGTAGTAAATGAAATGGTAAATCGCCTGGTTCAGCTCATTCATGCAATGGAATAGATCTGTGATGTATGATCTGTGATTTGTTTCAATTTGAACAATCTTTTGATCTTTCATGCATTATTTAGTGAAAATATGTGGTCTTAAAGTTTTGTCAGAAATTTTATAAGGTTGCCTGCGGGTAACCTTTTTTTAAACCAAAATATTTTAACCCTTTTATTCTTAATTTTTAATTATTAATTGATTAGTAACTTAGCAGACTCGATTTCGAATGTCTCATTCGTAATTCATAATTTTTAATTCTTAATTGACTTTATGTTTCCAAAAATTAACCCAAGCACTACCCCGTCCTGGCAATCTTTATCGCAGCATTTTGAAGAAATGCAGCCTGTGCAAATGAAAGAATTGTTTGCCGCCGATGCGGATCGTTTCAAAAAACATCATCTTCAATTTGAAGACATCATATTCGATTATTCTAAGAACATTTTCAACGAGAACACGCTGGAACTTTTGCTGCAGCTGGCAAATGATTGCAACCTCAGGGATGCTATCGATGCTATGTTTGCCGGGGAAAAAATAAATGAGACCGAAGGAAGAGCTGTATTGCATACGGCATTGCGTAATTTTTCGGGCAAGCCTGTAATGTTGGATGGTAAAGATATCATGCAGGATGTGCAGGTGGTGCAAAAACAAATGAAAGATTTTTGCGCAAAGATCCACAGCGGAGAATGGAAAGGATATTCCGGTAAAAAAATAAAATACATCGTCAACATTGGTATCGGCGGAAGTGACCTGGGCCCGGTGATGGTGACGGAAGCCTTGAAACCTTATTGGGTAGAAGGCATCCAGCCTTATTTTGTAAGCAATATCGACGGTACACATATCGCTGAAACATTCAAAAAGATCACACCGGAAGAAACTTTGTTTTTGATTGCAAGCAAGACTTTCACTACACAGGAAACCATGACGAATGCGAATACTGCAAGGGAATGGTTCCTGGCGGCCGCGAAAGATGAAGCACATATCGCCAAACATTTTGCGGCCCTCAGCACGAATGAAAAAGATGTGGTTGCTTTTGGTATCGCTCCGGAAAATATGTTTGTATTCTGGGACTGGGTTGGCGGCCGTTACAGCCTGTGGAGCGCCATCGGTTTGTCCATAGCACTTACCATTGGTTATGAGAACTTCGAACAATTGCTCAGAGGGGCGCATACTACCGACCAGCATTTTCTGAATACGGATTTCAATAAAAATATCCCGGTGATCATGGCTGTATTGGGCATCTGGTACGGTAATTTTTATGGTACCCGTACGGAAGCCATTCTTCCCTATGATCAATATATGCATCGGTTTGCCGCATATTTTCAGCAAGGAAATATGGAAAGCAATGGTAAATATGTAGACAGGAATGGTGAACGAGTGACTTATGCTACCGGCCCGGTTATCTGGGGCGAACCCGGAACCAATGGCCAGCATGCATTCTACCAACTCATCCATCAGGGCAACCAGGTGATCCCGGCAGATTTCATTGCGCCGGCGATCAGCCATAACCCGATCGGCGAGCACCACCCTATTTTGCTCAGTAATTTCTTTGCTCAGACGGAAGCGTTGATGAATGGTGCTTCCAATGATGATGCCTACAGGGTTTTCGAAGGGAACCGTCCGACGAATTCATTCCTTTTAAAAGAACTTACGCCCTATACACTCGGCCAGTTGACTGCTTTGTATGAACACAAAATATTTGTACAAGGGGTGATCTGGAATATTTACAGCTTTGATCAATTTGGTGTGGAACTGGGTAAAGTGCTGGCAAAAAAAGTGCTGCCTGAACTGGATGGCGCGGCTGATATTTCATCACATGATTCATCTACCAATGGCCTGATCAACAGTTACAAAAGACTGAGAGGATAGAACGCGGATCTTATCTTTATTATGATCTCTTGTTTAAATTTAAAAATATGAAACAGTTAATTCTTGCCCTTACGGTTACTTCATTTTGCTTTGCAGCGTCTGCACAGCAATCACCATTTTTGAAGGCGAACCCGGATAAAAAATTCCGACCAGACCAGGATTGGATTAAAAAATTGCCCGTTCTTCCGCCGTTGCCAAAACATGTTTCAACGGCAAGAATAGAAAAAAGCGTTCGAACCTTGCCGTTAGATAACATGCCATGCCTGATTGCCGAAAACACTGGCGGGGCGCAGATCCCGAATAAATTGTCAAATCAGTCTTTTCCGCCGATGCAGAATAAATTCAACATGGAAATAGTTCCCATCAATTAGGATAAATGATTTATAATAAGTAAGCCGCTTCATTTGAAGCGGCTTACTTATTATAAACATTGCTATTTTTCAACAGATCGATACTCAGTAAAACCTTCGAAGATTTCACCATTCCGGTCCGAATGGCGTTCAGCCGGGCGGGCACTATTGACAATTCACTTAATTACCATTTGTCGACTTCTTCCGTGCTGCCATTATCCTGCGGCGGTGCCGGTGCTTCTTCTTTCACCGGGGCAACTTCTTCAACAGGAGCCGCAACTTCAGCAGATGCTACCGGAGCGATGTAAGATGAATTTGATGCACCTGCTTCCGGGTTGTACGGCTGGCCATCTTCATCATATGGATTATCATGGTTGAATGCGTCGAAATCAAAATCCGGCATCAGGTCTGTTTTCACATAATCTACCGCTTCGTTCAATCCCTTTACAAACTTGTTGAAATCTTCTTTGTACAAAAAGATCTTGTGCCTGTCGTACCCTTCAGAATCAAAACGTTTACGGCTTTCAGTGATCGTTAAATAAAAATCGTTTCCACGGGTTTCTCTTACATCAAAAAAGTAAGTTCTGCGTTTCCCTGCTTTTATGCGTTTGCTGTAAACGCTTTCCATTTTTTTGTCGTTGTTTTCGTACGCCACTTTTAATTAGTTGTTTTTATTTAAAAAATTGTACCTGAATTAATGGTATCAAAGATAAAATTCTTTTTGATATGACAAAATTTAAGGCACTAATTACCTTAGAAACCCCGGAGGTTCTCAAAACCTCCGGGTGTTTGTTCTAAACAAACACTCCGGGGGTTAGAAGAAAACCCCGGAGGTTTTGAAAACCTACGGGGTTTGTTGTTTGATTTGTACTAAAACAAACGCTCAGGGTTAGAAGGAAACCCCGGAGATTTCACTGCCCTCTCCCGCCTGCTGCTTTCTGTACATTTCAGCATAAATACCATTCGTTGCCATTAGTGCGCTGTGAGTACCTTCTTCAACAATTTTTCCTTCATCCATCACGATGATCTTATCAAAATTGAACAACGAAAATATCCTGTGGGTGATGATGATGGCAGTCCTATCCTGGAGATATTCATATAAATTTCCAAGGATCGCTTTTTCTGTACGTGCATCTACGGCACTCAGGCAATCATCAAAGATCACGATCTCCGGTTTTTTGATCAATGCCCTCGCGATGGAGATCCGTTGCTTCTGCCCGCCGCTCAGGGTAACGCCACGCTCTCCTACCATCGTTTCAAACTTTTCATCGAAAGCTTCAATCTCGTTGTAGATATTGGCTTGTTTTGCAGCAGCAAATACATCAGCATCTGTTGCGGCAGCATCACCAAAACGAATATTATTTTTTATGCTGTCGCTGAAAAGAAAAACATCCTGCGGCACATAACTCATCTGCGAACGGAGGCTCTCTGTTTTGAGTTCACGTATCCCGGTTCCATCATAGGCCAGTTTTCCGTCATTGATATTATACATCCGCAAAAGCAATTGTGCGATGGTAGATTTGCCTGAGCCGGTTCTGCCGACAATCGCCACTTTTTCGCCTTTCTTAACTTCCAGGGAAAAATCTTTGATGGCATGAATACCAGTATGCGGGTAGGTGAAATTCACTTTTTCAAAACTGATATTTCCCTGCAAAACCTGATCCACTGCACCTGGGGCATTTTTTATCTGCGGCTGCAAATGGAGGAATTCATTGATCCTTCGTTGCGAAGCCACGGCACGTTGCGTCATACTAGCCGTCCAGCCGATGGCGCTTACGGGGAACGTGAGCATCTGGATATATAAAACAAACTCGGCGATCTTACCTACAGAATACGCCGCGTCACCCGGATGGTTAACTACATCGAGTGCGCCAACAAGTATCGTCAACAAAGTGCTGAGCCCGATCAGCAATGCCATGCTGGGAAAATAGATCGCCTCGGTCTTTGCCAGGCTGAGTGCGTTGCTGCGGTAAGATTCGCTGTTGCTTTTGAAAAAGCTGAACATGTTTTTTTCCTGTACAAAGGATTTGATGACACGGATGCCCGAATAAGATTCCTGGGCATTGGTAGTGAGATCGCTGAGCAATGCCTGGATGCGTTCGCTTTTTTTGTTTATGATCGTATTTACAAAATAAATAGTGAACGCCAGTATCGGCAGCGGGCAAAGGGCTACCAGTGTAAGTTTTACATCGGAACGCAACATGAAATAAATGCTAAAACCGATGACGGCTGCAAGGTTGATGAAGTACATGATCGCCGGGCCGGTGTACATACGCACACGGCTCACGTCTTCAGAAATACGATTCATCAGGTCTCCTGTGCTGTGCATTTTGTAAAAAGCCGTGTCCAGTTTTTGATAATGGCCAAACACTTCATTCTTCTGATCAAACTCGATATGGCGGCTCATCACGATGATGGTCTGCCTCATGAGGAACATGAAAAACCCGCTGATAACGGCGATGATCAATAAAATGATCCCGGTGAAAAGTATCTTGGTTTTGAAATCCAGCGCATCGAAATAATGGATGGTGATCTGTACCAGCCAGTCGTAGTTGTTGTTTGACGGATGTTGCGTAGCTGTATTACTGATGGTATTCACCACCGTATTGACCACATAACCGGTGATCTGCGGCGCCAGGATCCGAAAATAGTTGGTGAGAACGACGAAGATGATCCCGAACAAAAAATACCACCGGTATTTCCAGAAATATTTATTGAGAGAAGAAAGTTGTTTCATTGGTACAAAGGTAAGGAGAACGGAGAACAGACGGCCGGCCACCGACGACAGACAACCGTGCCTTCTTACAAACTGCGGCTATCGCTGTATTCATGACTTTAACATATTTCAACCTGTAAAACGCTTCGGTCGTCTATTGTCTGTCGTCATCTGTTCTAAATTTCCACCCTTTTCATTTTCGGTACCAACACATGCATTATTACCCACCCCAAAAGATATGCGCTTCCGCAGATGGCAAACATTATATAATAAGCAGTTTCGATCTGGTTGATACTTCGATAATATACAAACATTTGTTTTTGCACAAAAAGTGTAAGTGCAATGCCGCCAAGACCACCGGCCATTCCACCAAGACCTGTAACAGATGCTGTAGTTTTTTTAGGAAACATATCACTTACTGTAGTGAAAATATTAGCGCTCCATGCCTGATGTGCCGCAGCTGCGATACCGATGATGATCACTGCGTACCACATATTCATCTTTCCAAGCACTAAAGCGAAAAGGATCGGTAACACACAAAATGCATAAATGAGCATCGAAGTTTTACGGGCTTTAAATACCGGCATACCTTTTTTGATGAAATGAAGTGGTAGCCAACCTCCTCCGATACTGCCGACCGTAGATATCAGGTAAACAATTATTACCGGCAGCGCGGCTCCTTCGAGTTTTATCTTGTAAACGCTTTCAAAAAAATCGGGTAGCCAGAAAAGATAAAACCACCAGATAGGATCGGTTAAAAATTTACCAATAACATAAGCCCAGGTCTGTTTGTATTTGAGCAAGGTAGTCCATGGCACTTTGGGCTGGACTTCAGTAACAACGGGCGCTTCATCCTTATCACTTTCAATATATTCGATCTCGGCAGGCTGTACTTTTTTGTTTCTCCTTGGGATCTCATATAAAATAAGCCAGAATATCAGCCATACAAAGCCGAGTAAACCGGTTAAGATAAAAGCCCATTGCCAACCCCAGTTGATCACGATCCACGGCACACACATGGGTGTAACGATTGCTCCGATATTAGCACCTGAATTGAAAATTCCCGTTGCCAATGCCCGTTCTTTTTTGGGAAACCACTCCGCTACTGTTTTGATGGCCGCAGGAAAATTGCCGGCTTCAGTTATCCCTAATGCACCGCGAACAATTTGAAATCCTAAAACAGAATTTGCAAATGCGGTACATACACCTGCAAGGCTCCATAAAAAAGTATAGAGGCCATAACCGATCTTGGTTCCCAGTTTATCCACGATTCTACCTGCGACGATCATGCCGAATGCATAAAATATTTTAAAAGTTATTTCAACATTTGCGTAATCTCCATCTGTCCAACCAAGTTCGGTTGTAAATGTAGATTTCAAAAAACTGATCACATTCCTATCAATATAATTGATAGTGGTAGCAAAAAATATGAGTCCGCAAATCGTCCACCGATACTTTCCTACATTCGCATTTATAGCAGTACTGTTCATATGGCAATTAATTATTTTTTACAATCATTAATAATAGCAAGCACTTCTTTGGTATGAGTAATCAACTCATCGTATTGTTTATTGGCAATCACATTTTTTGTCAATAATTTACTCCCCATTCCCACAGCGGTTACGCCGGCATCAAACCAGGCCTTGATATTTTCATGAGTAGTTTCAACACCGCCTGTTGGCATGAATTTCATCTTCGGAAATAATTCACGGATAGCAGCCATGTAACCAGGGCCTAACACATTTCCCGGAAACAATTTCACCAACGGCACTCCCAATTTTTCAGCTTTCAATATCTCTGTAGGGGTCATACAGCCTGGCATCCAGAGCACATGTTCTTTTTCTGCAACTTTAAAAACATCTTTCGCTAATGCCGGACTGATCAAAAAATCGGCACCTGCTTTTACGAATGCTTCGGCATCGCCACTGTCTTTGATCGTACCTGCGCCCAGAAACATATCGGGATATTTTTCTGCTGCTACTTTTTTCATGGCGGAAAAATTATTCAATGCCGCAGGCCCCCGATTGGTGAATTCCAGCAGGCGGACACCAGCGCTGTACAATGCTTCCATCAATTCTATGCAGGTAGTTTCATCTTCATGAAAATACAAAGGCATCAGCCCTTGCTGGTTCAGCATTCCAAGTATATTATCCTTTTTGCTCATTATCTGAAATTATTTTTTGTACATCTTCAATGGTATTCGTAGTCGCATCGCCTAACTGCTGAAGCTTGCCAAAAGCCGCGGCTGCAGCAAATTCTATGATATCCTGTGGTGGGTTCTCTTTCACCAGTCCGTAGATCAATCCACCCATGAAACAATCACCGCTACCTACCCTGTCGATGATCAATTGTGTACGATATGTGTTGGAAGAAAATTGCCCGTCTTTGGTATTCAGCGCAGCGAAATATTTAATTCCTTCGCCTTCATCAAAACGAAATGTATTGGCAATCGTATGGCAAGCTGGAAAAACCTCCCTGATCTTTGATGAAGTGGCATCAGCCTGACGCAGATAGGCATCTTTATTGCCTGATACGGGATCAAAATCTTTCTCATGCCCGATCCCCAACAACATGTGCGCTGCCCAAACATTCCCCATGATCACATTACAATATTTCGCCAGTTCAGGCATCACATCAACAGGCTGTTTGCCATATTGCCAAAGCTTTGCACGATAATTAAGATCAACTGAAACAGTGATATTTTTTGCCGCCGCAGCTTTTACCCCTTCCAGACAAATTGCTGCAGCATCTTCATTCAATGCTGGACTGATGGCGCTGAAATGAAACCAGGATGCACCTTCGAGAATATCATCCCAGTTCAATTGGCCGGGTTGTAATCCTGCAAATGAAGACCAGGCACGGTCATAGATCACGCCACTATGTTTAAGATCTGCGCCTTGCGGTAAATAATAACTGCCGATACGATCCCCGGTCAACACAACAGAAGATGTATCGATATTATTTTTTTGTATGGATTCGAGTATTTCTTTTGAAAGATAATTGTCCGGCATGGCCGAAAAATATTTTGCCGGGATTTTCCATGCAGATAAAGCATTGGCAACATTCAATTCTGCACCACCGATATACACGGGCATTTTAGCTTCTTCTATAAACTTACCCTGCAACTGCGGGGAGAAGCGGAGAAGGATTTCGCCGAAGCAACAGATAAGTGAATTGTCGATAGTCAATAGTGAAATCTTTGAAGTTTATTGATATTTTGAATAAAATACTGTGAGGGGTAATTATTCATTAATAATTGGAATTATCCATTATACAATTATCAATTATATAATTATCTCCCCATCCATCCCCCATCCACCGTCAATATCGTTCCTTGCACATAAGAGGATGCTTCAGAAGCAAGGAAAACCACAGGACCTTTGAAATCATCGGGATTGCCCCAACGGCCTGAAGGTATCCTGTCTAAGATGGATTTGCTGCGGTCGGGATCATTGCGCAATGCTTCGGTATTGTCCGTGGAAATATATCCCGGCGCAATACCATTTACATTGATGCCTTTGGAAGCCCACTCGTTGGCCAGCGCCTTTACCAGGCTTGCGATTGCGCCCTTGCTGGCCGCATATCCCGGAACATTCACGCCACCCTGGAAGCTTAATAAAGAACAAGTGAAAATGATCTTTCCGCTTCCACGTTTCAACATATGCTTTCCTGTTTCGCGGGCAAGAATGAATTGTGCATCAAGATTTATATTGAGCACTTTATCCCAATATTCATCGCTATGTTCAGCAGCAGGTGCACGTAGTATGGTTCCTGCATTATTCACAAGAATATCTATCGCCGGATTTTCATCGAATAATTTTTTTATAAACACATACAGCGATTCCCTGCTGGTAAGATCCGCCTGATAAGCCTTGAATTTTCTCCCGGTGGCAAGCACTTCTTTTTCCACTTCACTTCCTGATGCCGCCAACGAATGCGACACACCGATTATATCGGCACCGGCTTCTGCAAGCCCTATCGCCATTGCTTTTCCGATACCTTTGCTGGCGCCGGTTACCAATGCGGTCTTTCCTGTAAGATCAAATTGCTGTAAGCTCATATTTATTTTATTACACGAATTTTCGCGAACCTGCCTGTCGGCAGACAGGTTACACGAATTACTTTTTTTATTTTTCAACTTCCTTTCGAAGCTCGCAATCCTTAATCTTTAATTATTAATTACCAATTAAAATACTGCTTCGCATTATTAAAGCATATATCCTGTATGATCTTGCCTGTCCATTCTACATCATTTGGCAGTTCGCCATTTTCTATTTCTTCACCAAAAAGATTACACAGTATCCTCCTGAAATATTCATGCCTTGGAAAGGATAGGAAACTTCTGGAATCAGTGAGCATGCCGACGAATTTACTAAGCAGTCCCATGTTGGATAGAGCATTGATCTGTTTCGTCATTCCATCTTTCTGATCAAGGAACCACCAGGCTGAGCCCCACTGCACTTTTCCTTCTACAGATCCATCATTGAAATTACCGATCATGGTTGCCATCATTTCATTGTCGGCAGGATTAAGATTGTACAAGATCGTCTTTGCAAGTTTGTCTTGCGTATCAAGACGATTCAAGAATTTAGACAATGCTCTTGCCTGTGAAAAATCTCCGATAGAATCCCAACCGGTATCCGCACCTAATTTCCCGAGCATCCTGCTGTTGTTATTCCGGATTGCCCCGAGATGATATTGTTGCACCCACGACTTCTCTGCATCCCATTCTGCAAACGCGATCAGCATTGCTGATCTGAATTTGCGGTTCTCCGCAATATACAAATCTTTTCCACTGCGGATCTTATCGAAAATATTTCTGATCTCTTCGTCGGTAAAATCTTCCGCGTAAATTTCTTCCAATCCATGATCAGAAACTTTACATCCATTTTCCGCGAAAAAATCGTGACGTTTTTTCAGGGCATTTAAAAAATCAGCATGACTGGAAATTGAAATACCTGAAACCTTTTCTAACCGGTCAACATACTTATTAAAATTGATCGTGTTGTCTACATTCATTGCGGCATCCGGACGAAATGCAGGCAGGATGGGGATTTCAAAGCCATCGTTCTTTAATTGAACATGATGTTCAAGGCTATCTAATGGATCATCCGTGGTACAAACAACCTTCACGTTCATCTTATTCAATAACCCTCTCACGGTGTATCCGGGCTCTTGCAATCGGGCTGAACAGATGTCATATATTTTTTGCGCCGAGCTTTCATTCAGCACTTCATGCACATTAAAATAACGTTGTAGTTCGAGGTGTGTCCAGTGATATAATGGGTTGCGCAAAGTGAACGGCACCGTTCCCGCCCACTTGAAAAACTTTTCCACATCCGGTTTATTTCCGGTGATAAAACTTTCTTCCACTCCATTTGTGCGCATTGCACGCCATTTGTAATGATCACCATACAACCATATCTGTGTAAGATTTTCATATTTTTTATCCTTCGCGATATCTTCCGGCGATAAATGGCAATGATAATCTATGATAGGCATTTGCTTTGCATAGCCATGGTATAAGTCCTGTGCTGTCTTATTATTCAGCAAAAAATTTTCATCTAAAAATTCCTTCATGATCTTTTATTTTATCGCAATCTGTTTTATGAACCTTGCGAATTTATTTTTTAAATCGATAAACCACAAATCATTCGGCCCATACATCGTTCCAACGGAATGAAATTTATTATTCACTTCTTGTCTACTACACGCAGTTTCTCTGGAACGAATAAGGCACAAACCGGAACAATATTCTTAATTCATAATTCTTAATTGATCACAAACTTACTCCTCTCTTCCAGGGAATAAAATCATCCTGGTTCAACAACACGGCTTTTGGTATCACATTTCCACTTGCAGCTTCAATACAGTATTCCAGGATCTCTTCGCCCATTTGTTCGATGGATTTTTCTCCTTCGATCACTGCGCCGGTATCAATGTCAATGATATCTGACATGCGTTTGGCAAGTTTTGTATTCGTCGCAACTTTGATGGTAGGACAAACAGGATTTCCTGTTGGTGTTCCAAGCCCGGTGGTAAATAGTATCAGTGTAGCTCCCGAAGCCGCTTTACCTGTCGTAGCTTCCACATCATTACCTGGTGTACAAACCAGGCTCAGACCGGGTTTGGTGGCTTGCTCTGTATAGTCCAACACATCCACTACGGGTGAAGTCCCTCCTTTTTTTGCAGCACCTGCGCTTTTGATTGCATCAGTGATCAATCCATCTTTAATATTTCCCGGGGAGGGATTCATGCTAAAGCTCGATCCAGCTTGCGTTACCATGTCTTCGTAACGATGCATGAGATGAATGAATTTTTCCGCTTTGTCTTTATCTGCAGTACGGTCGATGAGGTTTTGTTCCACACCACACAACTCCGGAAATTCTGCCAGCAGCACTTTTCCGCCTAATGCAACAAGCAAGTCAGCCGTATAACCGACAGCCGGATTTGCTGACAATCCGCTGAAGCCATCACTACCACCGCATTTCACACCAACTGTAAGTTTATCCAAAGTGGCTGGCTTACGGTGAAGTTTATTCGCTTCTATCAATCCTTCAAAAGTTTGTTTGATGGCATCACTGATCAATTGCTCTTCACTCTGTGATTGCTGTTGTTCAAAAATGAGCAATGGTTTGTCAAAATGCGGATTCGCCGCTTTCAGATCAGTCATGAAATCCTGTACCTGCAGGTTTTGGCAACCAAGGCTCAACATCGTAACGCCTGCTACATTCGGATGATCAGCATATGCAGCCAGCAATTTACTCAACACTGCTGCATCCTGCCGTATACCTCCGCAACCACCCTGATGATTTAGAAATTTGATACCATCGATATTTTTAAACAGTCGTGCATTTTTTGTATTACCTGCGGTAAATGTCACCGATCTGATATCTTCTTTCTGGTTATATGCTTCGGCAAGTTCATGAACAAAATTCTTGTATTTAGCTGTCACAGCATATCCCAGCTGATTGTGCAATGCTTCTTTGATCACGTCAAGGTTCCTGTTCTCACAAAAAACGGTCGGGATAAAAAGCCAGTAATTAGCCGTGCCTACTCTCCCGTCTTTACGGTGATAACCTTCAAAAGTCCTGTTTTGAAATTTAGAAACATCCGGCGCCTGCCATTCATAATGTGCAGCCCGGTAGCCATATCTGCTGGAAGCGTGTTTAACATTGGTAGTCGTCATCAGGTTACCTGGCAGCAATACAGATTGCGCTTTACCCACCAACACACCATACATGATGATCTCATCACCTGCAGCCAATGGCTGTAAAAAAAACTTATGCTTAGCCGGAATATTCTCCAGCAAAGTGGTAGACACCCCATCATACGTGATCACAGTATCTTTTTCAAGATCCTGCAGAGCTACCAGCACATTGTCGGCGGGATGTACTTTTAATACAATATTTTTCATCTGATCAATTCCTTTTTTTGTTTACCGGCCTGGTCTATCGCCGCCGTAGCGCCTTCAGTCATCAGCATTTGAAGCCAATGCAATATTTCATTTTTCACCCCGGGCAAAGCTGAAAGATCTTCATGCCAGATGGCTTCGTTGCCCAGCAATTTCGTCAATATTATTTCAAGGTCATTCTCTTTCCAGGCATCTGCATAAATTGCCGCATGCTGGTCATTTATAGGATATGCTTCTCCATTAAGTTCCCCATAAAAATTACCATCATCCGCTTTTGTTGATCGCATGAATAAAATATGAGCCGCAAAACTCAACGCCATATGAGGTGGTAAATATCCATATTCCTTTACAAAATCCTTTACCACAGCGGCATTCCGCATATTCATCTTGGAGGCATATTGTGCGGTTATGCTTAGCCATTTGTGTTCGATAAAGCTATTTCGAAAACGATCGAGTACTTTTTCTGCAAAATCTTCCGCATCACCACGGCTGATTTCATCCTTGGTAATCACCGGAATAATTTCCCGGAGCATCAACTGTTGAATGAAATTTGAAAAAGACGCATCATCCATCGCTTGCTTAACTGTAACAACCCCCCCCAGGTGTGCAAGCCCACAGGCAAACGTGTGTGCCCCATTCAACAACCTTAATTTCAATTCACGGAATTTATCAATATCCGGCGAGATCACAATTCCATCATTACAATCCGCAAATGAAAGTATGCTCTTTACCGTTTCATTGGAAGATTCAATCGCCCAAAGGCTGTAAACTTCACTCACGATCATGAGTTCGTCGGTATAACCCAGTTCCTTTTCCAGTTGTTGATGTGCTTCAGCCGGGAGTTTGCCAGGCACGATCCTGTCTACAAGAGAATTACAAAAGAAATTCGCGTTCTCGATCCAGTCGATAAAAGATGTTTCCAGATTATTCTGATGAGCCAGTTCGAGTACAATCGATAATAATACATCCCCGTTATCAGGGATCAACTCCGTGGGAATGATGACCATTCCTTTTGAGATATCGCCCTTAAAATGTTTGAATCGTTGGTATAGAAATGCCACCAGTTTGCCCGGAAATGAAACCGGCGGCGTATGATGGATATTATCCTGCATCAAAGTGATGCCCACTTCCGTTGTGTTAGAAATAATCACCTGCAAGTCAGGATTATCGGCACATTCAAGTACGCTATCCCATTGATTGCTGGCTGAAAGTACCCGGCTGATGGCAGAAACAATATGGTTTTCTTCGACTTTTTGTCCATGTTCAATACCTCGGACACAAACGGTATATAAGCCATCCTGTTCCTCAAAAGCATCTGTAGCGCCTGTGGTTGTTGATTTTACGACAACGATGCGGCCATTAAAAATGCCTTTATTATTAGCATGATTGATCATAAAATCCGGCAAGCCACGCAAGAGGATCCCGGTACCGAACTGTAAGACCCTTTCCGTCAGATCAAATGAGGTGTCCGCCGGTTTTATCAGGGTATCCGTTCCCGTTATGTCTGCAAGATTGCTTTTATTTAATTTCATTTTATTAATTTATCAGGGGGTTCCACTTGTTTCCAAATACCCATGCTGCATTTATTTCATTTGCTTTTACATTTCCTGATGCAGAAGAAAGGTTATCTGAGAACCATGCATAGTCTCCGTTCTTTTTATGACAGTTAAAATAATATATCCTTCTTCCCCATTGAATTGTATTGGTTGTTGGCACCAGGTAAATATCTTTATCAGCCATGTTCGCTGCAAAGCGGCAATTGATCAGGTAAAACTGTGCATCGCGGTGATATCGCCCAAGTTTGAAATTATCAATTCCTTCAAAAGAACAATTGACAAGAACAGTTTTGGAATTCTCTGCTTTTGATCCGTCATGCCAGATAGCTGCATCACCGGAATGTGTTATGAAGGTGCATCCCTCAGCATAAGCCCATCCACGTGGACAATAAAAATCCACACCACCTTCCATGATACAATCCTTAAAATAAAACATACCCGATTGTACATTCCACGGACTTACAGTATCTCCGGCATAAGCCCTGAACCGGCAGTTGATCGCTTTCAACCTGGTAGTATTCATCGTCCGAAGTGCCATCTGGTGGCTGTTTGGGCGGATTGTTTTTTGTTGTGCAGCAGTAGTATCAGTAGGGCAAAATATTACTTTATCCTTTTTATTTTCAAATCCGTAGTTGTTTAATACCGTGATATTTTTCAACGTGATATCATTCGCATCTACGTTCATAGTAGCAACTCCCCAGTCTTCATTATGCAGACAACGCCATTCATCTCTTGAAATAGATTGGCGGATGATTGTTTTCTCCCTGTCTTCCCCCTCCAGAATAACATTATGTTTTTCCAGATAGATCTTTTCGTTATAAATTCCCTTTTTAATAAAAATGACCCTTGGGCTAACAGATGAATCGCTGAGGCTATTGATGGCCCCTTGTATGGAATTGAAGGCAGCCTTGCCTTTCAGCGATACGATGATCCTATGCTGCGCAACTGCATTTTCTGCGATAGCAAAACAAAAAATCAACATTAATGATATGAAAGAATTTATTTTCAATTATTCTTTTTTGTTTGTTTAACAAGCCATGCCACCAGATCTTCTGCCGCTTTAAAATTTTCAAGCGTGGCCGGTAATTTTCTTCCGTCAAGATACTCGTTGTACACCCATGGATCGCCGATGGCGAAAACAGTGCCTTTGCCAACTTTTGCAACAGCAACGATGTTATCACCTTTATCGCTAACAACAGCCCTGGCTGGCGCTTTTAATGAGAGTGTGCTGATCTCTTTAATGTAAATATTTTTCGCAGTTTTGAAAATCTCATTTCCTGCGGGAATATCTACCGTGCCTGTCGCATAATCATTTCCTTTTACAAGATTGCGTGGATTGTTCTCGTTAAAATGTATCCCGAATTTTTCAGCAAGCTGATTGTAGTGCGTAAATTCAACATTTCCGCTATCATTTGAAAACATCATCAACACTCCACCGGCTTTTACCCAATTGTAAATGGCATCGATGTGCTGAGGAAGAATGTATTCGGGAGATGGGTTTTCTTTCGGCCAATCAGGATCGATCAGGAAATAGATATCTGTTTTCTTCAGGTTTTCGGCCGTTGGCGCTGCAGTCATCATGCTTGTCTGTACACCATAACGATTGAAAATATTTCCAAAAAGTGAATATCCGCCATTATCCATCTGGTTCAATACATAATGCGTTTGGATCGTTTTACCGGTAATATCTTTTGCAGTTTCATGATTAAAAAATCCGTCGATGGCCAGTTTTTTTCCAGCGCCTTGCTTCAGCGTAGGCAACATTTCAATTTCTGCTGCGGCCATGATGCAGGCCCCGATCCCCTTTGGATCATTCACTACCACAGGCTCTTTGAAATAATACTCCAAACTACCATCACGGAATGGTTTGCCGCCAAGACCGGACACCTGCACTGTTCCATGAAGATCCGTCTGGCCATTTTCAGTTTTTATAAAACGCTCAACAATCCCTGCATACCCTTTTGTAGCGATCGGTAATTTATTTTTTGGAATAACCCCAAGTCTCACACCTTTTGCAACAGACAATACAAACATGCTGCTGGCAGATGCTTCAAAATAATTTCCTTTAGCTGCCGGCTTATCTACAATGTCATACCAAAGGCCGGTCTTTTTATCCTGTACTTTTTCAATCGCTATCACCAGCCTGTTAAGTATATCTACCAATGCTTTTCTTTTTGGATGATCGGCCGGAAAATTTTCCAGCACATCTACTAACGCTACCGCATACCAACCCATCGCCCTTGCCCAAAAGTTAGGAGATAATCCTGTTTTTTTGTCGGCCCAGGCCATCTGCCTTGATTCATCCCAACCATGATACAACAATCCCGTTTTGGGATCCCTTGCATGATTTTCCATCCAGATAAACTGGTTGGCGATGTCATCAAAAGCGCTGTCTTCATGAGCGATCATAGCATATTCCGTGTAAAATGGTTCAGCCATGTAAAGCCCATCGAGCCACATCTGGTACGGATATATCTTTTTATGCCAGAAGCCTCCTTCACTCGTACGTGGTTGGGTACGCAGCTGATCACGCAGTGTGGTAGCGGCTTTCCAGTATTTTTCTTTGCCGGTTACGCGATACAACATCAGTATCGAACGGCCGTTCTTTACATTATCAATATTGTAGTCACCTTGTTTGTATGTATTGATGGTACCGTCATCCTTCACATAAAAATCCATACTTTTTTGTATGTAATCGAAATAGGTTTTATCACCCGTTTGTTTCCATACCGCAGTAACACCTTCCAGGATAACACCCTGATCGTATGTCCAGCGGGAAGCGGGTTTCCCATCTATAGCAAATGAATCTTTCTTCCATGTATCCATTACAGTTGCTGTCAGCAATTTGCTGTAAGATGGTTGCTGCGCTTTTATTTCGCTTGCGCAAAACAGGAAGAACAAAATGACCGTTGATATTTTAAGGATTATTACTTTCATACATTATTTTTTACCTTCAAAATTGTTTAGGCCGAAGCTGTAATGATCATGCCGAAGTTGTAATGATCATGCCGAAGCTGTAATGATCATGCCGAAGCTGTAATGATCATGCCGAAGCTGGAGCTTCGGCATACAGCTATTGGACTTGTAGTGCATTTTTAGTTGCGCCAAATTCGACTACCAGCTGTGAATCTGCTACCACAGGACATTCTATCCATTTTACATTGGCTGTTTTTTCACCGCCAAGGCTTAAATAAGTCTGTGGTTTATCGGTAGTACTGAATTTTGAAAAACTGATATTACTGCTATTGAAAATACCTATCAAAGGTTCTGCACCAGGGGTTACCACTTTCACATTATTCAGTGTGATGTTCTGTGCTTCATTGATCTCTATTCCTTTTTTTGCAGTGATAGTAACGTTGGACAATTTTATGTCATGGATATTCATTTCAGGTAAGCCGCGGATGAATATTGCTTTGGAAGCTCCGTAACAAACGACATTCTTTATATCGAAATTCCTGAACCTTGGCGTTTCTTCTGTAACAGGCCTCAATTCTACCTTTGGCGCTTCCCTTTTTTCTCCTGCCAAAACAATTGGATCTTTTGCCATATAATACATATCAAACAAAATCGCTTCTCCCGGAATATCTCTCATGGTAATGTTATTGATAAAAATATTTTCAACGATACCGCCGCGGCCACGGGTTGTTTTAAAACGCAGGCCAATATCGGTTCCGATGAAAGTACAGTTATCAACAAATATATTTTTTGCTCCGCCACTCATTTCGCTACCGATCACGAAACCACCATGAGCATGGTATACCACACAATTTCGGACAATCACATCCTGTGTGGGCATTGCTCTTTTTCGTCCTTCCGCATCACGTCCGCTTTTGATGCAGATGCCATCATCGCCAACATCAAAGCTGCTGTTTTCTATCAATACATTTTTACAGCTTTCCAGGTCTATACCATCGCCGTTTTGTGCGTACCACGGATTACGAACAGTAATATTTTTTATCGTGATATTGCTGCTCATCAAAGGATGCAGGCACCATGCGGCAGAATTCTGGAAAGTAACTCCTTCCAGCAAGATCTTGTCACATCCAGTCAGCACCAATAAGTTCGGACGAAGAAAATCTTTAATGCTGTCATAATCAGCAACAGTTTTTCCATTGAGCAAAACGCCCGCCTTTTCTACCTTTGCGCCGCTTTTAGAAGATTCGGATGGGTACCAGGTACGGTTATCATCACTGAGAATCCCGCCGCTTTTGATCAGATTTTTCCATTGTGATTCGGTGAGTTTGTCTTTTTTTACAGCTCGCCATTCATCGCCATTTCCATCGATGATCCCATTGCCGGTGATAGCGATGTTAGTAGCATTAGTGGCCGATATCGGAGATTCGTTTCTTGCAGCAGGCAAGCCTTCCCAATTGGATGCGATGATCTTGTACTGGCTCTTATCCTCCGTGAATTGCAGGATGGCGCTGCGTTGTACGCAAAGATTGACGTTGGATCTTAAAACAAGTGGCCCGGTGATCCAAAGTCCTGGCGGCACTAACACCACACCTCCGCCTTTTTTACTGCAGGCATCAATAGCATCAGTGATACTTTTGGTATTTAATGTTATACCATCCGCTTTGGCGCCGTATTTAATGATGTTGAAAGTATCTTTTTTAAAAGAGGTAGATTTGATCACCGGCAGCTTTTGTGCCTGCGCAAATAAAGAAATACATACCAATAAACTGCCCAGCCCCAATTTTATATTCATATAACATTAAATATTAGCGCCTTTCGGCATAAACAATCGTACACAATTTTAACCTTTATACACTAAATAGCTATCCCGTACTGTTGGTTTATTTACGCAATCGTTATCGGGAACGTAGCCAAAAAAATATTACGAATTAAGAATGGCCATATAAGAATAAAGTTGATCCGGTACTTTCGAAATTTTCCAGTTGCGCCTACCAAAAACGAAGAAAAAACAATCCTGATCAAACCTCACCGATTAATATTTTCCAGCCAAAGTTTCAATCGCTCTGTCCATGCGTCATTCGTGGTTTTGTTGTTCAACCCAAAACCATGGCCACCTTTAGGATAGAGATGCATGGAGGCATTCACCTTATTTTTGATACAGGCTTCATAAAAACGAATGCTGTTTGCCACGGGCACCCCATTATCATCTCCCGCATGTACCAGAAACACCGGAGGCGTTGCGGCTGTAACCTGCAATTCATTTGAATAAAATCTTATCTGCTCCCGGGATGGATTTTTCCCCACTAAATTATCACGTGAACCTCTGTGTGTGATGGTGGAGTCGAAACTTATGACCGGATAGATCAGTATAGAAAAATCAGGCCTTGCAGAAGTGGTATCGTTATCGGAAGGATTCGCTTTGAAATTAAAGTGAGTGGTGGCAGTTGCCGCCAAATGCCCGCCCGCAGAGAATCCCATGATCCCGATCTTATTTTTTTGCACTCCCCATTTTTCCGCATTCGCCCGCACATAACGGATGGTTTGTTGTGCATCCTGCAAAGGAGCAAGTGATTTATTGACATTAAAACTATCATCGGGTAAACGATATTTCAAAACAATTGCCGTTACTCCCCATTGATTCAAAACCTCCGCAACCCTTGTCCCTTCATGATCCCAGGCGAGTATGGCATATCCACCACCAGGACAAATGATCACTGCCTGGCCATTCGGTTTTGCAGCAGGAAAAATGGTGATGGTCGGAATGCTCACTTTTGAAATTCGGGTAATGTTATCTGTAGTCACCGCTTTTTCTGTATTGGCGGCAGGCCTGGAGTTTGGAATACCCCCCGGATACAACAGCTGTTCCTGAGCATTTGCAGTGAAATGAAACATTGCTACAATAAAAAATATTTTTTTCATAATCATTGATCAGCATTTACTTTTTAGGCCATGCGAAAACTGTGGATGTTATTTGAAACCATGCACCGTCAGCATCTCCTGGTATAGAGGTATTCATAAAAATATTATTAAGCGTATAAGTTGCCGCTTCTTTATCGGTCAATTGTTTAGCCCAATTTACACGTCCTCCAATATTGGCACCAGCGCCGGTATTTTTGTATTCTGCATAAAATGCTGTTTTCTCGTTCTCAGGATTATCCCAATTATGCCAGCCACTGGAAGATATTTGTGCAGGCAATTCACAATACAAAAAAACTGTTTTCGCCCATGCCCTCCATGGACGGCCGAGGTATAATTTCGTGACACCAGAGTCTGCCATGATCCTACAATTCAAAAATACAAAGCCATATGCATTTCCTTTGGTTGTATTGGCTGCAGTGATGTATGAATTCGACTTGGAGCGGATGGTGCATTTATCAAAAACAGCGGTGGATGGCCCAAAAATAAAATCGGTAGTCCCTTCGATGTAACATCCGACAAAATATTGCCGGGAGTTTTCACCTGCGGCGAAAATAGTATCCTGGTTGCCGATAAAACGACAGTTCCTGAAAACAGCTTTATCCGCATCCACATATAACGCCAACGCCTGGCCTACTGCACCGGCGCTGTTTACAAAACTGATATTCTCTGCAGTAAATCTGTTGCCGGAAATTTTTGCCGTGTAAGAAGTAAACGTATTTAGCTTCCCCCTTCCTGAATAATCATTGAAAGTAATGATCGTTCTTTCTACACTTTCCCCCACAAAAGTCACGTCTGTATTGTTCTCCGGCAATTCTATCTTTTCATTGTAAACTCCGTTTTTGATATATAAAGTGATAGGCGCTAAAGGATAGACCCTCATCGCATTGATCGCATCCTGGATGTAGGTGTAATCACCGCTTCCGTCTTTCGCGACGGTGAATACATATTTATATTTCTGAGGATCAGCAGTCTGGCATACTGCCGTCAAACCAAGCTGTAGTAATAAAATAACAATAAATGACTTCGCTTTTAACATCTGAAATTATTGATTGAATACTTTTTTTAAAAAGAGGTCGATATAATTCACCATCGGATTAAACCATGGGTCGAACAAAACGAAAGAATGAGGTGCGTCGGGAAAAGACTGTACTTCCGAATAAATATTATTTTCATTCAAGACCTTAATATAATCTTCCCTCCCTGCATGCATCCATGGAACTGAGCTGTTGATAAACAAGGTGGGAGGCGTTTTACTGCTCACATAACTTAACGGCGATGCGGCTTCCCAAAGTTTTCTATTTTCATTTTTTGAATACCCAAACCAGAATGTGCCTGCGGAAGTCCGCTTGCTGTCATCCCCTTCTCTTCCGTCGGGATGAACAAAAGATAATGTACCATCCAGATCTACCACAGCATTGACATTGCTGGTAAAACCGGTAGTACAATTTGTTCCTTCAAATAAAGGCATATTGCCTGTGGTGCCCATGAATGCTGCCATTTCGCCACCAGCAGAAAAACCGAGTGCGACCATCTTCGCAGTATCAACATCATATTTGGCCGCATTTTTTTTCACCCAACGTATCGCGGCTTTCATATCATAAATAGCGGCGGGAAACAATGCTTCGGTAGATAAACGGTACTCCGGAGTAAAACATACGTAGCCAAGATCGGCCAACTTTTGCGCCAGCGGATAATGTTGCGACCGGTTGCCGGAACGCCAGCCTCCGCCATGAATGATAAGGATGGCCACACGTTTCTTCAGAGATTTTGATGTGGGATAAAATGCATCCATTTTCAGCGATCGGCCACTCACATTGCAGTAGGTGATATTTCTTTTTTCGGCAACGCCGGGAAAAGAAAATTGTTTTACGGTAACAATGCCTGGATTTGTCTTTACGCTTGACAGGTAAGCACTATTGGTGCTGTAGGAAGTATCAGGTTTACCGGTAATGCCGGCCAGCGATTGTGCCGATACTTTATGCCCTGAAAAAGAAAAGGATATCAGGGGCAACAATAAGGTGATCTTTAAATTCATATAGCTTGGATAAAATGCCTTAGGACTTGTAAGTTATTTTTTTAGGCCCGAAACAACAGAAAAAATTACGGCATCGATTGCGTGGAAAACAATGGATAACGGAATAATGGATAATGAGTATTGTCGAACACCCTACTGGAAAATTCAACTTTTCAACTTATTATCCATTATCCATTCTCGATCATCAATATCCTGGATTCTGGCGCAGGTTGGTATTTTTATTGAGCTCCTGCAAAGGGATCGGGAAAATATTTTTGTTTACACCATTCGGTGAATGTGACAACCACGATTTTGAAGTGAACATTCCAAAGCGGATCATATCCTGACGCCGGTGTCCTTCTGCTGCAAATTCCCAGCCGAGTTCGTCCAGGAAACGTCCGTACTGAATATCACTGACAGATTCTAAGGTAGTGGTAAAGTGATTCTTCAATCCATATTTGTAAGAAGTATTACCTACCAATTGTGCTCCTGTAACCGTTGCGAGTGAAGGGTTTGAAACAAAGTCGCGTTGCCTTACAGTAGTAACCAAAGCCGCTGCCCCATCTGCATCTCCCAACCTCATCATGCATTCTGCTTTCATCATCAGGATGTCCGCATACCTCGCCATCGGGAAATCATTGTTCATGCTGGTTGGCGATGAATTAGGAGCGATCTCCCATTTGTTGATACGGTAACTATGTATCTCTTGGGTGGAATCTATACCAGGACATTCATTTACATAGATCAATGGCTGCCCTACCAATGTTCCATAGGCGCATTTCAACGCTTCGCCTGATGAAGAATATTGTTGCCCACGCATCCAACCATCCGTCAGCCTTTTGTCATTGGGATCGTAAGTGTCAATAAATTGGGGAATCGCATTTAATCCGCCATAACCGCCCGATTTGGTATTGTAGGTAAATTGATTTTGCGGCGACATCGTCCAGGCGGCGAGGAAGAAGCCACCTGCATATATTTCATCGTGCGGCACTGCCCAGATGATTTCTTTTGAATCCTGGTTCTGTGCTTTGAACACATCTTTTTGAACAGCTTCCAAAGAAAATTTATTAGAACCAATGACTGCATTGCAGGCATCGATACATTTTTGCCATTGCGGTGTACCTGTATAAACACCGGCATTCAGGTAAACTTTCGCGAGCAATGCATTGGCAGACCATTTATTATTGAAACGGGCATAAGTAGTTTTATCACTTGCTTCGCTCAATGCAGGAATGGAAGTGGTGATATCATTTATGATAAAATCATACACTTGTTGCCTGGTGCGTTGAACGGGCAAATAACCTGCCGGTACATTGAAGCTATCAACGATGGGCACATTGGCAAAATTATCGCAGAGCACATAATAATAAGAAGCTCTCAACACTTTGAGTTCGCCTACCAAAGCGGCTTTGTTAGCGGCTTCAACAGGAATGGCACCAGATTCTACCTGGAATAATAAACGGTTGCAATTGGTGATACCACCATAAGTTGCTGTCCAGAGATCCTGCATGTGCGCCTGTTCGGGCGTCCATTTATGCTCGTGCATACGGCGATGCAAACCGCCATCTACAAACCCATAAGGCTTTGCCGGCACTGCTAATTCATCTCCACAGATCTCCTGCGTAATGAACCAGCCGGTAGCATTTACCATTATTACAGTTCGCCAACTTGCATATGCGGGTGCCACCAATGTGCCGATGTCATTGGCGCCTGGTGTGTATTGCGATGCAATGATGTTGGTATAACTCTGATTGTCGAGTTTGGTACAAGAATGTATTGCAGTCATGGCGAGGCCCATAAAACCTGCGCCGATCATATATTTGATTGAATTTCTCATTGAAAGGTTTTTAATTGATGGAAACATTAAATCCTACAGTAAAAGTTCTGATAGAAGGATATTTATCCCTGTCGTCATTTCCAGGGGCAAGGCCAAGACGGTTCACTTCAGGATCCATTCCTTTGTAACCGGTGATGGTGAAGGTATTCAGGCTCGAAAAATATACGCGTGCCGATTTAAAATGTTGATTGTTCAGGTTTAATTTATAGCCCAGAGTGATGTTATCAATTTTCCAGAAATCGCCGTTTTCTACATAGTGGCTATTATATTCCGGAAGGATATTATCATTCAACACAGCTTTGCCATATACTTTATCATAGGCCGATACCAGTTGGTTGTACAATTTAAATCCAGGCACTTCAGAATACATCCGCTGGAAGTTGAGTATCTGAAAACCAAATGCACCTCTCATAGTGATACCGAGATCAAAATTTCCATAACGGAAATTATTGTTCCATCCCGCGTAATATTTTGGAAGGCCGTTTCCTAATATTTTTTTATCCGCTTCCACTTTCGTATTGGTACGATTGCCATCCTTATCCTCGTAAACCCAGCTGCCATCAGTGTTTATATCCACTACCTTATACCCATAAAAATTACCGATTGGTTTCCCTACTTCCACCCTATGCGTGTAAGTCTGCACGGGCGAACCAGTGAAGCCTACGTTGATAAAATTGTTGGTAGTCTGGTACAGATCGTTTGACAGTGATATCAACTTGTTGCTGTTGGTAGAAAAGTTGACACTTGTAGTCCATGAAAATTTTTCCCGTTGTACAGCATTATAATTTACCTGTACTTCCAGCCCTTTGTTTTCCATTTTTCCAACATTGGCTTTGGTAGTACCATAGAGGTTCGGCGGCGATGGAACCGGATAATCATACAATAATCCATTGGTACGCCTGTTGTAATAATCGATCGTACCGGTGATCCTGTTTTTCAGGATAGCGAAATCTAGACCGATGTTGGATTCTTTTTTTACTTCCCATTTAAGATCGGGATTAGGATTGCTGATCGGTATCAAACCCGGTATCCACTGGCCATTTACCAGGTAAGCTACACTTCCGCCGGTAATAGGATCTGCATATCCAAGCAGGCTCAATCCCAGGAAAGATTCATCAGGAGCAGTACCAGTAACGCCATAGCCTACACGAAGTTTCAGGTCGTTGAAAAAAGTCACGTTTTCCATGAACTTTTCTTTGTTGATCCTCCAGCCCGCAGATATCGCAGGAAAGGTTCCCCATGGATGTTTGGTACCAACAAGTTTCGAACTTGCTTCGTAACGAAGATTTGCTGTCAGCAGGTATTTTTGTTTATAGTTGTAAGTGACCCTGCTGAAAAAACCGATCAGGTTTGATCTATACTTAAAGCTGCTCATCAGTGCAGTGCCGCTTCCAAGCCCACTTCCGATACCGATATTATCGATGTAAGAAAAGTTTCCTGCCGGAAAATGATTGTTGGAAAGGCTGGCCCCATCAGTAACATTATCCTGATAGCTATATCCTCCCAACACCGTGAAATTATGGTCATTCACTACTTTGTTGTACTGCGCAGTCAATTCCATCAGTTGATCGATCGTTTGTGCATCTCTTTTCAGTGCATACCCCTGAAGCCCGTCACGTGTGGTACTGATGTTGTTTTTCGTCTCTGCGTAACCGTAAGTACTATTAAATTTTGTACGTGATACCAATGCTTTCAATTGAAGGCCTGCAACAGGAAGCCAGGTTGCGCTACCGGCCAAACGGGTAGACTGAGACTGGTTTTGTCCGTAAGATTCATTCAAAAGAGCCAAAGGATTTTCAAAATTGGCAATCGCAGTTTGCTCCGCCCATGTACCATCAGCATTTTTTACGGGCGCAGTCGGGTTACGTCCGAGTGCCTGGCGGAAAATAGTAGTGTTGAAACTATTTCCATTACCAAGGCTATTGTAACGGATATCTGTATTTAAAATATTGAAATTAAGTTTCAATTTATTGTTGAACATATTGTGATTAATGTCAATCCTGCCATTGATAAGCCTGTTATTGGATTTAAGAAAAACTCCTTCAAACTGCCTGTAACCAAGTGTTGCCAGGTAATTTGTTTTAGCATTTCCACCTCTCAAAGAAATATTATGGCCATGGCTTAAAGGCAGACTGCGGCTGACTTCCTTCATCCAATCGGTATTACTGCCAAGATCCTGCAAAGGGATTTTTTCTTTGTACTGCGCCGCATTCAACATATCCGGAAGATTGACGAATGACTGCGTACTAACCGATCCGCTGTAATCGATGGTAGGTTCAATGTTTCCATTTGGTTTGCGGGTGGTGATGAGCACAACGCCATTGGTACCACGTGTTCCATAAATTGCTGCGGCGGATCCGTCTTTCAAAACATCAATGGATTCAATATCTTCAGGCGCTACGCTGTAAAGATCGCCGGGAATACCATCTATGAGAATGAGTGGTTGAACACTGGTATTGAGCGTAGCCGTTCCCCTCAATAATATCTGGCTGGTGGCTGTAGGATCGCCGCTAGGTGTACCAATGGTGAGGCCGGCAACTTTACCCTGCAGCAATTGGCCCGCGTCTCTTACATTTCCACTTACAAAATTTTCTTTTTTTACACTTACTACCGCACTGGTAACGTCTGCTTTCTTTTGCGTTCCATAACCCACCACCACCACATCCGTAAGATTTTTATCTTCAAGGATCAATATGATGTTGAATGAAGTTCTGCTGCCAATCGTCATTGACTGGCTTACATAACCGACGCTGCTGAACTCGATCACGGCATTTTCATCCGGGACAGATAATTGAAAGCTGCCGTCATTATCCGTGGCAGTGCCAATGTTTGCATTGCGTATCCTGATACTTACACCGGAAATAGCTTCGCCTTTTTCGTTGGTAATTCTTCCACTTATCGGGATGACGGGTGAAGCAACTTTGGTGGGTTCTACTTTGCCATTGTTATCAGCATTCTTTTTGAATTTTATCACGATAGTCCTGTCAACAATATTATATACCAATGGCTGGTTTCGAAAACAACTTGCCAAAACCTGTTCGATAGTGGCATTTTTCATGTCGATGCTAACCGGTTTTGATCTGGAGATCACCTTATCGGTATAAAGGAACTGGTAATCGCTTTGTGCACGGATCGCATCAAACAGTTGCCTGACTGATGCATTCTCCAGCGACACGGAGATCTTTTGGCCGTACCCTGTTGCATGTGCACTCAGGCAGGCTGCGAGAATAAAAATGAACGATAACTTCATAACAAGCAATAGTTTCGTGAGCCCGGGGCGCATGAGCAGCCGGGGCTTCATATGAACAAGCAATTTCATACTTTTGTAATGTTTTGGTTAATTAATATAAGTGAATAGCAGCGTTGTTTATTTATAGCGGCCAGGACATCCGCCGGAGGTGCTCGTAACACTTCCGGTTTTTTATCTTGTCAGCTGAAGATCTTCATATAACCCTCCTTTTGTTTTGGTGATGAATTGATTGGGATATTTTTATGAGGAAACAATGATCCTTTTTCCCTCGATTGAAAAACTTACTTCGCCTGTGAGCTCCAGCATTTTCAATACATTCGACAATGTCACTGAGCGGGATATTTCACCATTAAACCTTACAGGATCTGCTGATTCATTTTTATAGACTATCTCAACATCATACCACCGCGACAACTGCCTCATCAATTTTTTTAAATCGGTATTATTGAAGGAGAATGCATTGTTTTTCCAGGCAACCACTTCTGTAATATTCACGTGATTGATCTTACTGATGGAGCCTTTGAGATTCACCTGCGCCTGCTGACCCGGAGTTAGTAACGCATTGTTACCGGCGTGCGATACTTTTACGGAACCCTCCAGCAACGTGGTATTCAGCGTGTTTTCATCTGCGTATGAGTTAACATTGAAATGAGTTCCCAATACTTCCACTTCAGATCCGTTGGCCGACACCCTGAATGGTTTATGCTTGTTTTTTGCCACTTCAAAATATGCCTCTCCTGTAATTTCAACTTTCCGTTCATCACCAGAAAAATTTACCGGAAAATGTATGGACGATGCCGCATTCAGCCATACTTTGGTGCCATCACCAAGCATCAGCGAAAACTGGCGCCCATTGGGAGTTTCGATAGTATTGAACCCGGTTGTATTGGCGATTGTATTATTTGTTTGTACATAGTTGAGTGTACTTCCATCTTTTACCAGGTTCATACTTCCTTGCGTGGATACTGTTCCATTAGCAAGGCTATCCAGCACCACAATGCTGCCATCCGCCAGTTTTAAGATCGCTCCGTTAGTGCCCGCGGCTACATCATTGGTATATTTCGAAGGGATTTTTTTCTGTGCAATTTGTACAGGCACATTCGTCTTATGGTAAAATTTATACAACCCAAACGAAGTAAGCAAAAGGATCGCCGCAGCGGCGACAGACCAATACTTTTTTGAAAAGTTTCGTTTCACCAGCAAACCTTCTGTATGCTCTCCGGTGATAGTGGCCAGGATCTTTTGAGAGGAATCAGCTGTTAATTCATGCCCCTGGCTCATTTGCGGCCAGGAAGCCCGCAGGTATTCATTCACCTGTTCATCATAAAGGTTACTGTCAAGAAGTATGAACAACTCTTTTTCTTCAGAAAGGCTGAGGGTTGATAAAACATATTTATCCAGCAGGTAGTGCAGTCGTTTATTTTCCATATGCATCGATCAGAAACCAAAAAATACTGGTTCCTGAATAACAGACAAATGGGAAACAAAAAAGGACTGGTCTAGTTGAAAATATTTTTTATTGCGGATAATAACAGGAGGAGCATCCCCGCGGGATGTGTTTCCATGAAGTGACGGATCTTTTTCAAAGCCAGTACAAGATGATTTTTTACCGTGCTGGTAGTAAGATTGAGCTGACGGGCGATCTCGTCATTTTTAAGCCCTTTGTCGCGGTTAAGCGAATATATAGTGCGTTGTTGGGGTGATAGCTGGTTCAGTGCCTGATGCAGGTTATTCAACTGGTCTTTATAGGAAATATAGTCGCCTACATTATCTTCTGCCAAAGGAATTGCAGAAAGCATGTTATTTATCCTGAGCTCCATGGCCCTGCGTTTGAGGTGGTTGAAACAAAGGTTTTTTGTGATCGTAATGATCCAGGCTTCAATATTGTCAATACCCGTAAGCGTTTCACGTTTGATCCACAACTTCATAAATACTTCCTGGGTAATTTCTTCGCTCAAGGAGGAGGAATGTGTGTAATGATGTGCAAAAGAGAACACCTTGTTTTTATATGTGCCGAACAGCAAAGCAAAAGCCTGCTGGTTGCCTTCCGATACGGAATAAAGCAACTCCTGTTCGTTCATATAAGATTTCATTCTCATTAGCAATCGGCAATTATAAATTGTGCAATCTGTCAGGCAAGAATAAAAGTAAATGTAATTCTTCAGGAACTCGTTATTTTTTTTGCTCCCGGACTACGATCCTTTCTACAAGCGGCATTTTCTGAGTACGCATATCTTTCAACACCAATTGTGCGATGAGGCGTGCCCCCAATTCATTGAAATGTGTATTATCCTCTTTTCCTTCCGGATAGTTAGGATGCTCGCCGGGTTTGAGTTGCAGAAATAATAATTTTGAAGTTTCAACACCAAATGACTGATACATTGCACGGCTCAATTCATCCGCATCAATGAATAATACCCCTGTTTCCTTTGCCACCTGGCGCACAAGATCACTGTATATTCCATGCGTTTGTACAGCAGTTCCGGTACTGTCAAATTTTCGTCTACTCACCGGCGTTAGTAATATGGGAATAGCTTTTTTTTCTCTTGTTTCGGTAATATACGCGGTAAGGTTTGCCTTGAACTCTTCCGGCAAGGTATAGCGTTCCTTTTTTTCTTTAGACTCGTCGTTATGTCCAAATTCGATGAATACATAATCATCAGGCTGCACTTCATCCATGATAGATTTCCAGATACCTTCGGAGCGGAAAGATTTGGTACTGCGGCCGTTTTTGGCTTTGTTGATAACTGTTACAGACGAATCGAAAAAATTTGCAAACGGCATTCCCCATCCCGTTTCAGGATAATAACGTGGCTCTTTTACCGACATGGTGGAATCCCCTGCCATAAAAACCCTGATCTTTTTTTTATCGGATAAAATGTTCACAGATAAAATTAAACCAGCCATCAATAACAAACTATTTTTTGACAGTAATAAATTCATTTCAATTCTTTTTTTGTTTCGTGATCAGTTCGTACAAATAAATTTCGAGGTTAGTGTAAAAACTGTTTCTGGATAACAATGATGCATCTTTCGGATCATTCGGATCAAGTTTTCTTTTTTTCTCCCATTCATCCGGCAGGCCGTCCTGGTCTGTATCAACCGGTGCAGGCAATGAATTCAATGCCGGCCAGGCACTTTTTGAAATTTCATAGGAAGTGCCATGCGGGAAACCACCCTGTACATCAATGATCCTTCCCGTGCGGTTTCGAACATCATTTACGATGCGTTCATCTAAAGTATCCCTCTTCGGGAAACTGGCGCCGGCATACTGCAATGTAGTATTGTAGGCTATTTCAGCATTTTCAATCCTCATTTCCGGAACGGCAAAAGGATTGGCTAGTTTTGAATTTATCTTATCATCCGCATTACCTTTTTCCATGGTCACCCCCTTCCAGTTATCAGCGGTAATTTCTGGAGATGCTTCCACAAAATTTCCATTCACATACCATTTACCAAAAGGGATAGAAGCATTTTTATAAGGATTTGCAATCCTTCCCATCACGGATTTTTTAGTCGACGGCCCGGGTTTGTAATAGTTATTGATAATATTGTAGGTCCCGCCCTCACCGGCATACGTATTGTTACCTTCCCAATTATAGATGACATTGTTGGTGATATCCGCGTTCTCTTCAGGTATATTTCTGATGCCATCAAAACGTGGAGTGCGGTTGGCGCAATGGGCAAATAAATTATGATGGGCGCTGAAATGTTTGCCACCCCAGATGGCGCCATAACCATGATGCTCGAAGTCTTTATCACCGGTCTCAAAATGATAAGAATAATTCAATGGCTCCGAAATGATATTATATTGCAATGTAGTACTGTCGCCTCCATACACCGAAAATGCTTCATCGGTACTCCAGCTGATGCTGCAATGATCGATCATGATATTGCTTCGATGGGTGCCTCCGAATGCATCATCACCACCTGCCCCATCTATCATGCCTTCATTGGCATAACGATCGCCCATGCGAAAACGCAGGTAACGGACGATGATATTGTTTCCTCCAAGTATCACTGCTTTATCTGCAACGCAAACCCCATCACCAGGGGCAGATTGGCCGGCAATAGTACAGTTGCCTGCAATCACCAGCTTTGTTTGAAGATGAATGGTACCCGAAATAGTGAAAATGATTGTTCGGGTATCCTTTGCCGTTACTGCCTCGCGAAAACTGCCGGGGCCATTGTCGTTGAGGTTGGAAACAATGACCACCCTTCCACCACGACCACCTATGGTATACTTTCCAAAGCCTTCTGCTCCGGGGAAAGCTACAGGTTTTGTGTCCGGATCATGATTGGTTTTTAATTTATTCTGGGAAGAACAATTGGTAAATGAGAAGCATAAGATTGCCAGTATTACAGCAACGATGGGAGATTTCATACGCAAATTTTTTGCAGAAAAAAGGCTGCCGGTTAAAGCAGCCTTTTTAACACCTTAAACGATTGCAAACTAAAATTGAAAAATGCTTTTCAAGCTAATCTTCCTCAATTCTAGTGATTTATTCTTGTATAAAATGAGTTGGAGATGGGTTTATTTACGCAATCGTTCCCGTTGTAAGTTCAAATGTTTAAGAAGTTCAATAGTTCAAAAGGTTAACCATCAAAACGACCCGCATTTGAACCTTGAACCTTTTCAACCTTGAACCTTGAACTATACCGTGATCACCGTTCCTGTTCCATTGCTCATCAACACCGCTTCGATGATCTTCATCACTTTGAACCCGTCTTCCCCTGATACAAGCGGAGTTTCATCGTAAGTGATCGCTTTGAAAAGCCCTTCATATAAAGCCATATAGTCCCCTTGTTCTGATGGAATTGTTTTGCGGACGGTTTCGCCATTTACAAGAATATTAAGCAATCCTTCTGCACCGGCAGGTTCTTTACCCCAGTCTTCGCCTTGCGGCAAAGCACCTGTTTTTAAGGTATCTTCCTGCACATCTGCCCGTGGTTTCAAAAATGATCCGTTCCGCCCATGAAGGATAAAAGATGGTTGCGGTTCTTTAACGATCAATCCGGCTTTTAGCCGCATATTCATTGTCGGATAAAATAACAGGATATCAATATAATCATTCACCAGTGATGATGGCCGTGTGATGCGTAGCGTTCCGAAAACTTTTTCCGGCATACCAAAAAGATAGATCGCCTGATCGATCAGGTGAGGCCCGAGATCGTGCAGTAAACCCGCTCCTGCATTAGTGGTTTCTTTATGTGCCTTTGGACTCAATAGCTGGTTGTAACGATCATAATGAAATTCAGCTTCTACAATTTCTCCGAGTTCGCCACTGTCCAAAACTTTTTTGACTGTCTTCAGATCACTGTCCCAGCGGCGGTTTTGATACACCGCCAGTTTTTTATTTTTTTGTTTTGCCAACGCGACCAATTGTTCCGCTTCACTAACGGTAACGGTAAACGATTTTTCCACCAGCACATGTTTGCCAGCCTGCAGGGCTTTTTGTGCAAAATCAAAATGAGTATAATTAGGAGTATTAACTACCACCAGGTCAATCGCATCATCAGCCAGCATTTCATCCAGGGAATCGAAAGAACGGATGGATGGATATATTTCAGCCGCTTTTTTTGCGGAGCGTTCCCACACACCATATAATTCATAACCTGGATGCAGATTGATGAACGGGGCATGAAACACCCATCCACTCATTCCGAAAGAGCACAATGCCGTATTTATTTTTTTCATAAAACTATTACGAATTTTAGCTAATTACACAAATTTACGACAAACGATCTGTAAGACATTTAGAATAAATCTGTGAATTAAAAACCCCGCTTGTGGCGGGGCTTTCAATAGTTTTTCAGCATATTTATTAATATCCATAATCCTGTGTGAGATTGCGGTTGCCATCCAGTACTGATTGTGCGATCGGCAATAATTCACTTTTGTTTGGTGTAAATGAAACGGCATAATACAAGCTGATCGTACTGGTAATTGAGCTATGCAACCAGTTAACCCCGGTAAAAGTAGCGGTGGCAGGCGCCGGCGTTAGTGTCGGTTTGTAAAAAGAACCTGCCCATACCAATCCTGATGTCAACAGTTTATTATAATACATGGTTGTCGGATAGGTATTCCATGGCGCAGTGGTTCGTGCTACCATTGCAGCCAATGTAAGCTTGGTTTCGGCAAGCCTTGTCGCCAGTAAATTCCAGCGGATGAGATCATATTTACGAATGCCTTCTCCACCAAGTTCCAATGCACGTTCCTGAACGATCGCGTTGAAGAAACCTGTGTAAGTAGTTGGCGCCGGGTTGTTGGTCAGATAAGATGGATTGGAGGCGAAAGCCCTTGCCCGTACTTCATTGTAAGCAGAGATAGCCTCTGCTGTAGGTGCGTTATTGAGTTCGTTATCCGCTTCGGCAAACATGAGCAATACATCCGAGAAACGTATCACCGGCCAGTTCAATCCGAAGTATTGCGCAGCAGAACCCACTACTGACGGGGTTATCCAATCACGCCTGAATTTTCCATCTACAATTGTAGCGGCTGTTCTTCCTGCGAAAGTGCTGTTGGAGTTTACGTTATAGATCGCACACATCACATCCCTGCGACTGTCGGTAGAATCAAATGCATAAAAATAACTTGGCAAAACTGTAAGTGCACTATTACCTACATTGTTGTATCGTGTACCATTGTAGTACCCAAGTTTGCTATCACCATTGGCGCTGCTTCCTCCGGCCATGGCGATCTCGAATAAAACTTCGCCATTGGTTTCTACTTTGTGCGCACATATATTGTCCTTAAAAACACCCTGGTAACTCGTGTTCAATTTGTGCTGATCACGGCGTGCCATGATCGCTGCGCATTCTTCTTTGGCGATCTGGTAATAAGCAAGATGATTGCTTCCTCTCACCATCTGCCTGTTGCGGCGCAAAGAATATCCACCTCTGTATAAAGCGATCCTTGCACGCAAAGCCCTTACTGCGCCTTGTGTGATGCGTTCGTCAATCGCGACTTCAGTACGCCAAGGTACCAGTGTTTCCGCGATTTTCAGATCATCGAGCAAGTGATTGTAGATCGTATCCCTGTCGGTTTTTGCTTTGTAAAAATCATTATCACTGAAGGATGGTGCCCATTGCGCAGGAATATCTCCCCAGTTGCGAACCAATTCGAGGTAATACAATGCCCTCAGCGTAAGTGCTTCACCATGCAATCTTTTCAATTGGCTCTGCTCGGCATTGGTACCGGAACTGTACTGCGGCATTTGCGGAATGTAATAGATACAAAGGTTTGCACGTTCGATACCCTGGTACAACTGATTGAAAGGCGCTGCCAGCTGAGTGTTGGTAGGGCTTACATTATAATGAGCTATGTCCCTTCTTTCATTATCAGGATACGGCGTACCGCCCTGCCCCATCATGATATCATCATCCAGCGGGTAATACATACTGATACGAATGCCATAACCATTATCACCGCCGGCGCTGGCATATGCTCCCAGCACGGCTTTCTGCGCATTATTGACATTATCGAACGTAAACTCTGTATCGAAATATGAGACAGGTTTTACATCAAGGTACTTTTTACATGAAACGGCAAATAGAATTGCAGTGATCAGGAGGGCCGATAAGAGCCATTTTTTTTGCAATCGTGTTTTCATTTTAAAAACGATTTAAATTTTTTATAAAGAAAGATTTACACCTATTATGAATGAACGGCTCCTTGGATAAGCAGCATAGTCCACACCCGGGGTTACCCCACTGCTCCTGCGTGTGCTCACTTCAGGATCGTAACCGGAATAGTTGGTAAATACTTTTAAGTTATTAACGGTACCGTATACACGCAGTTTGGAAACGTGTATCTTTTTCAGCAAAGCCTCTGGCAGAGTATATCCCAGCGAAATATTGTTGATCCTCAAAAAAGAACCGTCTTCAATCGCCCATGAATGCAGGATGAAAGAATTCGCCTGTTTACTCGGAGTCCAGATGGTCGCGTTGGCGTTTAAAGCTGCAAGTTCAGTAGGATCTGTCACCACCTGTCCTGACGAATTGATATTGGTCCAGCGGCCATTCATGGTGGTCAGAAGATTTGCATTTGGAATATAGCCGGAAGTGAATTCAAGTTTATTCGCATTATACACATCATTGCCCGTCTGGAAGTTTACAAAAATGCTCAGATCAAAATTCCTGTACGTGAATTGCTGGTTTAAACCACCAAACATCGTAGGGTTTGCATTACCGATGATGGTACGATCCTTATCGTTGATAAGGCCATCGCCGTTAATGTCTTTGAAGCGCATAACGCCCGGCTGTGGCGGCGTTGAAGTCAATGCACCATTGTTCGCGACACCTGTTTTAAGCGTATAAACTTTGGTGGTGGCATTGTAATCGAAATCACTGATGCCATAATATCCATCTGTTACAAAACCCCACATCGATCCAACGGGATCGCCTACACGAACAATATAATCCGCAGGGAAATTAGTTCCTAACCAACCTGAATTCTGCAGGTAAGAATTTTGATAATCCCCGAGGCTTAGTACTTTATTTTTATTGAAAGACATGTTCAGGCTTGCATTCCACGTAAAGTTTTTGGTAGAAACCGGCATACCACTCAGCTGAAATTCCACCCCTTTATTTTGCGTTGAACCTACATTCTGCAATTGTGAAGTATAACCAGTTGAAGTCGGGATCGGAACATTCACTAACAGATCTTTTGTAGTGTTCTTGTAAATATCCATGCTGAACTGCAACCTGCTTTTGAAGAAGGAAAGGTCAAGGCCGATATTTTGAGAATTCGTTCTTTCCCACACCAGGTCAGGGTTTGCAAGAGCCGGCGATGCATAAGCAGTCACGAGCTGATCGTTGATCCCATAAATTGCACTCGCAGTGTAAACGGTTGTATACAGATAATCGGAGATACGGTTATTACCGGACTGGCCGTAGCTGAAACGAAGTTTTGCTTCGTTCATCACATTTTTCACAGGGCTGAAAAATTTCTCTTCTGAGAATTTCCATGCAAGTGATCCTGATGGAAAAAAGCTCCAGCGATTGTCTTTCGCAAATTTGGAAGAGCCATCAGACCTTGCCGCCAGTGACAACAGGTATTTATTATCCCTGCTATAATTGAATCGTGCAAAGCCCGAAACGATCCTGCTGGTTACTTCAAACGTAGTAGATTTAGGTTGTGATACACCTGCCGGCGGAGTTCCGAGATTCATGTTTGCCAAAGCAACTGTCGGCGTTATGCCCAGCGGGAAATAGCGGGTCTCAACATATTGCGCTTCATCGGTACGATCATAAATTTCATGTCCGAGAATAGCGGTGATGCTGTTCCTTTTTGAAAAACTATTTCCGCTCCCTGCATTGCTATAGGTCAATACATTTGAATTATTGTAAGTTATCCTTTTGGTAGTGTTGATGGAAGCCAGCGGCAAACCTGCACCATTGAGCTTTGAATTTCCTGACAAGGAATCATCAAAAGCATTTTGTTTACCATTGGTAAGATCGTAACCAAACGTGGTACGAAAACTGAGATACTTTGTCAGCTTGAGGTTGATGTATCCTCCAACGTTCAACACATCAGTAGTGTTGCGCCTGTATTCCGATTGATTGTATAATATCGGATTTACCAATTGAAGACTATTGCTATTTGTTTCGGCAGCATAAGCTGCATCATAATCGGTAAGATCCTGGCCTTTGATCAGCAACGGACGATATTTTACAGCATGCCTCAACCTGTTGGTAGAAAAACTACCATCGTTGGAAGTGCCCGCGCCTTCTACTACTGTGCGGTTGTAACGGGTGGTGAACCCGACTTTCAATGCGCTGTTCACATTATGATCCATACTGAAATTTACCAGTTTGCGATTGTATCCTGTATTCAGCAAAATACCTTCTTCATCATTGGAAGTGAAGCCCAGGTTGAATTGTGTAGCAGCACTACCTCCACTCATGCTCACATTATGTGTTTGAAATAAAGCATTGCGACCAAACATTTCATCCTGCCAATCGATGAACGGAACGTTCTTATAATTGCTCAATGTATCCCAGGTGGTTCCGTAGGCACTCACAAAATTTGAACTATCAGTTGCATTGCCGCGACTACGTTCGTATTGATATCTTACGAAATCGTACGGATTCATCACATCCAGCGTATTGGCGATTTTTTTTGTTCCGATAAAACCATTGTAACTGATCACCGTTTTTCCTGCACGGCCTTTTTTAGTCGTGATGATCACCACACCATTTGCACCACGTGCACCATAGATGGCAGTGGCAGATGCATCTTTCAGCACGTCTACCGATTCGATGTCTTGCGGAGAAATAACCGAAAGCCCGTTCTCCACCTGAATTCCATCGATGATATACAAAGGGGTATTATCCTGCGTAATGGAACCTCCACCACGAACCCTGATGGTTACTTCCGCACCTGGTTTACCTTCAGTGCTGGTCAGTTGCACACCGGCAAGACGGCCTGTAAGTGCTTCCGCTGCTGAATTCACCGGAATGTCTTTGATCTGTTTTGAATTGACAGATGATACCGAACCCGTCAGGTCTTTTCTTTTCACCGATTGATACCCAACCACCACCACTTCTTCTGAACTGGCGATACTTCGTGTAAGGGTTACCGATAGCGGATCATTTCCGGCACGTGCCGTAATGGTTGCAAACCCAACAGAACTAAATACCAGCTCGTTGGTGCCGGAAGAAATAGTGATGGTGAAAGTTCCATCCTTTTCGGTTTGTGTACCTTTTTTAGATCCCTTTTGTACAACGGAAACACCTGATACCGGCGTGCCGTTTTCATCGACTACAGTTCCATGCACAGTTTTGGATTGCGCAAAGGAAACCACAGCCCAGAAAAAAAGGCATGTAAACAAGATAATTCGTTTACTCATAACAGAATTTTGTTGGTTAAATAAATTTTAGCGGAGATGAACGGCAATATGGCGTAAAGCAATCATCATTAACTAAATGTTAACCAATGCTACCTCTTTTAATCTGAACAAAACGATATGCCCTGCAATTTTTTTACGCAATCGTTCCCGAGAACGATGTCAGAAAACCGATGCTTGTTGCTGGATACTGGTTGCTGGATATCTGAGCGAACAATGAGAAATGTAGAAATGAATAAAACTGTATCCGGCATCTAGCATCCAGCATCTCCGATCCTTTTCTTACCTTTAACGCCATCAACGATGCACATATGAAATTCGAAGCTGTTACCATAAAAGATATCGCAAAGGCACTGGGGGTTTCGACTTCAACGGTGTCGAGGGCTTTGCGGGATAGTTACGAGATAAGCCCTGAAACAAAGGAACTTGTGCTGGAATGCGCCAAGAAGCTGAATTATAAGCCTAACCCCATCGCATTGAGCCTGAAGGAAGGCCGCAGCCGTTCTATCGGCGTGGTAGTTTGCGAGATTGCCAACAGTTTTTTTTCACAGGTCATCAATGGCATTGAATCGATCGCATACGACCGGGGTTATAATGTGATCATTTCGCAGAGCAATGAATCGGTGGAAAGAGAGATCATGGATCTTCATTATTTATCATCCAGGTCGGTAGATGGACTGATCATTTCGCTTTCAACGGAAACCAATGACATCAGCCATTTGCAGGATCTGCATAACAAAGGATTGCCCATCGTGATGTTTGACCGGGTGACGGATGAGATCAAAACGCATAGTGTGGTGGTAGATAATTTCAAAGGGACTTACGAAGCCACGGAATATTTGTTGCAAAAAGGATATAAAAGAATCGCCGCGATCGCTAATTCAGAATTTCTTTCCATCACTACAGAAAGATTGGCCGGATACAAAGATGCATTACAGGCCCACGGACAAAAATTCAACAAGAGTTATGTGAAACATTGTTTTTATGGCGGGATGGTTTTTTCGGAAATTGAAGATGCCGTGAACAAATTGATGACGCTGAAACAGCCACCCGACGCCATTATCGCTACCAGCGACAAACTTACCACCGGCTGTTTGAAAACATTGATGCGCCGCGGGATCAAAGTACCGGATGATATCGCACTGGTTGGTTTTTTAAATTCGGATATTGCGGAATTGATGAACCCACCCCTGACGGTGGTACGGCAGCCTGCCCTGGAAATGGGTAAAGCCGCCATCGAACTGCTGCTGCAGTTGATAGAATCAAAAAGGCCGGTAACTCAGTTTGAAAAAAGGGTGCTTAGCCCTACTTTGGAATTGGGTAGATCTGCAATTGATGTAAATGAATA
>Ga0247813_10000406_pt1 | contig 41997 bp, 32 predicted proteins | sample UWRJL169409C1_FD_180719 | JGI IMG/M metagenome (GOLD analysis project Ga0247813, IMG submission 180719) | Plant litter microbial communities from Arlington Agricultural Research Station in Wisconsin, United States - UWRJ-L169-409C-1 | ecosystem: Environmental > Terrestrial > Plant litter >... | reverse complement strand
ACGGTGAAGTACTGCATGGCCTGGGCGAACGTGTCCGGCTCATGCAGCAGCCGGTGCTGCAGTGCGCCCATGGTCGGGCACTCGAAGCGCGACATGGCATGCCGCATACGCCGCCGCAACGACGCCAGCGCATAGTCACGGAAGTCGTAGTGGTAGCGCTGGTACACCGCCTCCAGCAGCAGCTTCAACTCCAGGTCGAACAACTCCGTTTCATTCATCGGCGCGAGCACCACACGCGGCACAGCGAGACCAGCTTGTCCACGTCGATCGGCTTGGCGATGTAGTCGTTGGCACCGGCCTGCAGGCAGTGCTCGCGGTCATCGGGCATCGCCTTGGCAGTCAGCGCGATGATCGGCAGGTCGCGCCAGCGGTTGTCCGCCCGGATTTCGCGCATGGCGGTCAGCCCGTCCATCTCCGGCATCATGATGTCCATCAGCACCAGGTCGATCTCCGGGCGCAGCTTGTCCAGCGCCTCGCGACCATTGCGCGCGATTTCCAGGGTGACGCCCAGCGGCTCGAGCACGCTGGACAGCGCGAAGATATTGCGCACATCGTCCTCGGCCAGCAGCACGATGCGACCATCAAGCACCGCATCGCGGCGGCGTGCTTCGCGCAGCAGGCGCTGCTGGTCGGTCGGCAGCGAGGCCTCGACGCTGTGCAGGAACAGGGTCACTTCGTCGAGCAGGCGCTCGGGCGAGCGGGCGCCCTTGATGATGATGCTCTTGGAATAGCGGCGCAGGCGCTGTTCTTCATCACGGGTCAGCGCGCGGCCGGTGTAGACGATCACCGGCGGGAAGGCGACCGCATCATTGCCGGCCATGCGCTCGAGCAGGTCGTAACCGGTGCCGTCCGGCAGCGCCAGGTCGGTCACCATGCAATCGAAGGTGGAGCCGGCCAGCTCGGCCATCGCTTCGGTGATGGTGCCCACCGCCGTGATTTCGAGCTGGTCGCGGCCGAGCAGCAGCTGCAGGTTGGAGCGCAGCTCGCTGTCGTCCTCGACGATCAGCAGGCGGCGCACATCGCGCTGGCTGGTGGCTTCCAGCTGCTGGATCGCCCCGACCAGGCGCTCGCGCGTGGCCGGCTTGATCACGTAGCCGATCGCGCCCAGCTCCATCGCCACCTGCGACCGCTCCAGGCCGGACACCACATGCACCGGAATGTGGCGCGTCGCCGGGTCGCGCTTGAGACGCTCCAGCACGCTGAGCCCTGACACATCGGGCAGACCGATATCGAGCAGGATGCCGTTCGGGCGCAGCTCGGTTGCCAGGCCCAACGCCTCTTCGGCAGTACCGGCGACCACGCAGTCGAAATCCAGTTCGTGCGCCATCGACACCAGCGCGCCAGCGAAGGTCGCATCGTCCTCTACCACCAGAATCATCCGGCCCGCGCGGCTGCGGCGGCCCCGGTCATCCATCACCTTGGCCGCAGGCGCGGGTGCAGGGGTGGCGTCGGCGTGGGCACGGCCCAGCGGAGCAGCGGCAGGCACGGCCGGTGCTGCCACGGTGGCGGGGCGTACGTCGTGCACGACGTTGTGCGCGGTGCCGGTACCGCCACCGGCCAGCAGCGGCAGTTCAAGCGTGAAGCAGCTGCCCCGGCCCGGCTCGCTGGAGACGGTGATGCTGCCCCCCATGCGGGCCGCCAGATCGCGCGAGATCGACAGCCCCAGCCCGGTACCCCCGTAACGGCGGCGGGTGCTGCCATCGGCCTGGCGGAAGGCCTCGAAGATCACCGCGGTCTGTTCTTCCGGAATGCCGATGCCGGTATCGGACACCGCGAACTGGATCCGCCCTGCCCCGGCACTGCGCACCGTCAACGACACGCTGCCGTGTTCGGTGAACTTGACCGCATTGGCCAGCAGGTTCTTGAGGATCTGCTGCAGGCGCTGGCTGTCGGCCAGCAGTTGGGTCGGCGCGTCCGGCGTGGCGCTGATCTCCAGGCTCAAGCCCTTCTGCACGGCCATCGGCTCGAAGGTTTCCTTCAGACGCTGCAGGACGCTGGACACCGCGAGGTTTTCTTCGACCAGCTCGACATGGCCGGCCTCGATCCGCGACAGGTCCAGAATGTCGTTGATCAGCGCCAGCAGGTCGTTGTTGGAGGAATGGATCGCCTGGGCGTATTTGACCTGCTCGGCGGTCAGCGTGCTTTCTTTGTTGTCGGCCAGCAGCTTGGCCAGGATCAGCGAGCTGTTGAGCGGCGTGCGCAGCTCATGGGACATGTTGGCCAGGAACTCGGACTTGTAGCGCGAGCTGGCCTCCAGTTCGGCGCTGTTCTGCACCAGTTGCGCCTGGGCCAGCAACAGGGCCTGCTGACGCGACTCCAGCTCGTGGGTGCGCTCTTCGAGCTGCACGTTGGTCTGTTCCAGCTCGGCCTGCTGCTGCTCCAGGTTGGCCTGTGAATGCAGCAGGCTGCGGCTCTGCTCCTCCAACTCTTCGTTGGCCACGCGCAGCTCTTCCTGCTGGGTCTGCAGCTCTTCGCTCTGGCGCTGGGTTTCCTCCAGCAGTTCCACCAGCTGCGCATTGAGCAGCGCCGCGCGCAGCGCGATGCCGATCGGCTCGGCGCACTGCAGCAGCAGGGCCATCTCCAGGCCACGCGCAGGCGAGACGCCGGCACGGCCCAGTTCAATCACCCCGATCACCACGCCGTCGGCCGTGATCGGGCCCAGCAGGCGCTGGTGCACCGTGGTGCGGCCCAGCGGGGTATCGATATCCAGCGGGCTGTCACTGTCCTCCAGCCGACGCGCGCGGCCCTCGCGGATGATCTCGCCCCATTGGCCGGCATGCGCCGGCAGGATCTCCGGCAGCTGCGAAGGCAGCGCGGCGCCACCGACCAGCACCAGCCGCTCGCCCTGCAGGCGATACATGGCGCCGACATCGGCATTAAGCTGCGCGCACAGCGCGCGCATGGCCGCGTCGGCCAGTTCACGCGGGGTGGGATCGCCCTGCAGACTGGTGCCCACCACGTTTTCGCCGGCCTGCAGCCACAGCGCATCGGCCGCTTCCCGGCGCGCACCGATGGCCTTCATCACGGTCAGCGCCATCATCAGGAAAGCAACGCCGCCGATGCTGCGGTTGACGAAGGAGAACGCCGAGTTGCTGCTGGACGGCGCCACGTTGTACCCCACCGCAAGCAGGATGCAGGACCCGATCGCCACCAGCAGAGGCACTTCCATCCGGCGCTGGAACAGCGTGATACCCACCGCCATGAAGTACGTGAGCCAGACCGCATAGCCCAGCGGCACCACCATCTCCGTGCCCAGCGTGGCGGCCATCAAGGCGGCCGACGCAAGCCAGATCCAACGGTCACGGGAGGTGGGCGCAGAATTCATGCCGTGTTCCAGCTTAAAAGGGGGCTGATGGTACCCGAAGCGGTAAACGGCTGTTAAGCGCCAGAAGTCAGCGTGTTTGGCACACGTTCTTGACACGTTCTTCACATCCCGCCCCCTACGGTTCGGACCCTTATCGGGGGAGTCGATAGCCGTCGTGGTCCAGGCCGTATCCAGCGTTGCACCGCTTGCCGACGAAAGCCGGCAGCTGAAGCTGTTGATCGACAACGTGAGCGACCACGCAATCTATCTGCTCGATACGCAGGGCCGCATCTGCAACTGGAACCGCGGCTGCGAACGGGTCAAGGGCTACACCGCCGAGGCGGTGATCGGCCAGCATATCGGCCTGTTCTATACCCCCGAAGACCAGCAGCTTGGCATGCCGCAGCAAGCCCTGGACTACGCCCGCGACCACGGCCGCTTCATCGGCGAAGGCTGGCGGGTGCGCTGCAACGGCGAGCGGTTCCGCGCCGGTGAGGTGATCGAGCCGGTCCGAGAAGACGGCTGCCTGCTCGGCTTCGTCAAAGTCACCCAGGACGTCACCGAACGCTACCAGGCCCAGCGCCTGCTGCAGGATGCGCAACGCGCGCACGTGCAGCAGCGGCAACTGGACAATGTCGGTCGACTGACCCGTGGCCTGGCCCACGAATTCAACAATCTGCTGACCACGATCGGCAACGCACTGGATCTGATCGCCCTGCGCCCCGGTGCCGACGGGCGTAGCAAGGAACTGGTGGATCTGGCCCAGGCGGCCGCCGACCGTGGCTCGCTGCTGACCCGCCAGCTGCTGGCCTTTTCCTCCGATCAGACCCTGGTGCGCGAACCGGTGGTGGTGCAGGAATTCCTGCTTGATGCCCTGCCGGTGCTGCGTCGCGCCTGCCCGGCGAGCATCGAGGTAAAGCTGAATCTGACCTCGGATCTGCCCCTGATCATCACCGATGGCGTACAGTTGCACAGCGCCGTGTTGAATCTGGTGCTCAATAGTGGCGAAGCGATGCCCCAGGGCGGCACGGTCACGATCACGGCCGAGGTCGAACAGCGACTGGCACCGGATCTGTCCCAGCCCATGCGCCGCCACTATGTCGCCATCGCGGTGACCGATGAGGGCAACGGGATGCCTCCGGACATCGCCGAGCGCGCCAGCGAGCCATTCTTCACCACCAAGGAAGTCGGCAAAGGCAGTGGGCTGGGCCTGAGCCAGGTGTTCGGCTTCGTCTCCCAGTGCGACGGCTTCGTCGACGTACAAACCGCCCCCGGACGGGGCACCACCGTCCGCCTGTTATTACCTGTCATTGAGGAAGTCGAGCATGTCTGAGCCCCTACGCGTATTGATGGTCGAAGACCAGCAGGACCTGCGTGAACTGATCGGCCAGGCGCTGCAGGACTTCGGCATCGAGATCCATACCGCCGACGACGGCCCGGCCGCGCTGCGGCTGATGCAGGATCCGGGTGGGTTCGATGTGGTGTTCAGCGATATCAGCATGCCCAATGGCATGAGTGGCGTGGAACTGAGCGAGCATGTGGCCGATGTGCTGCCCAATGCGCGCATCATCCTGGCCTCCGGTTACGCCCGCTCCCAGCTGCCGCCGCTGCCGGAGCATGTCGAATTCCTGCCCAAGCCGTATCGCCTGCGCCAGCTGGTCACCCTGCTGCAGTCTCCCGTCTCGCCCTGAGCGGGCGCGACGCCGCCAGCGTGAACGCTTCATCCCCGCTGCACCTGCTTCACACCGGTTCGGCATGACACCCCGGATAGTAGCGGTGTAGTCGGCACAGGGCGCGGTAGATGCTGGACAGAAGCAATGATGTAGATCGGATCGCGTTGATCGAGGCGCTCAACGTGATGGATCCAGCGTTGGGTGCCGCGCTTGATCCCATCGCCGAGTTGACCGCCTTCAGCTTCGGCGTCCCGATCGCATGGGTGTCCATCCTCGACGCCGATCACCAGCACATCATCTCCCGCGTGGGCTTGGCAATACGCCGCACCGATCGGCATGCCTCGATCTGCGCGCGGGCGCTGGGATCCAACACCGTCATGCAGGTCCCCGATCTGCGCCAGGATCCGCGCTTCGCCGATAATCCCCTGGTGACCGGGCCAGAGCAGCTGCGCTTCTATGCCGGTGCGCCACTGGTCACCAAGGCCGGCGTCGCGCTCGGTACCCTGTGCATCATGGACCGCGCGCCGCGGCAGCTCTCTGCCGAAGAACAGCTGCAACTGCTGACCTTGTCGCGCGTGGTGGTCGCGCAGATGGAACTGAAAATGTCACTGGGCCGCCGCGAGCAGATCAGCGGATTGCCCAACCGGCACCAGTTCCAGGCCGACCTCAACGCCCTGTCCCGCCATGCCGATTCGCGTGCGTTCACTGCCGTGGTGCTGGATGTGTTCGATCTCCAGAGCGCCAATGATGCCGGCCAGGCGCTGGGCATGAAGCCGGTGGAGACCCTGCTGCGCCAGGCTGCCCTGCGCGTGCAGGATGTGCTGCGTGACCTGGCGCAGGTCTACCACATCGGGGTGACCCGCTTTGCGTTCCTGCTGGCCGACCACTCGCATGAACAGACCGAAGCGCTGCTCGATCGGCTCCGCATCCGCATGCGTCGGCCACTGATGGCCGGCAGTATCCCGATGTCGCCGCAGTTCCATGCCGGCGTCTGCGATTTTCTCCCGGTCCCCGGGCAGACCGGCGATCTGGTGCGCAAATGCCTGGTCGCCATGCACCACGCCATCCAGACGGACAACTGCCTGTGCTGGTATTCGCAGGAGCGCGACGATGCGTTGCGTCGCCGCTATCGGTTGGCCTCCGACGCCGGCCGCGGCCTGGCCCAGCACCAGTTCAGCCTGGTCTACCAGCCACGCTTTGATCTGATCACCGGACTACCGGTATCGGCCGAGGCCCTGCTGCGCTGGACCCATCCGCTGCTTGGTCCGGTCAGCCCCGGGGAGTTCATTCCAGTGCTCGAGCGCACCGCGCTGATGCCCGCCATCAGCCGCTGGGTGATCGACCATGCGCTGGCCCAGGCGGCGCAGTGGCAGAAGCTGGTGCCCGGCTTCAGCCTGTCGCTCAATCTTTCACCGCGCGACTTCGACGACCAGCGCGTGTGGAACGTGCTGTCCGAACGACTGCACGCGCATGGGTTGGCACCGGGCCTGATCGAAATCGAGATCACGGAAGGCCAATGGCTGAACCACCATCCCGCGGCCCTCCCCCAGCTGCGGAAGATGGCCGGCGCCGGCGTACGCATCGCGATTGATGATTTCGGCAGTGGGTACAGCAACTTCGGTTACCTCAGCGAGGTGCCGATCAGCCACATCAAGATCGACCAGACCCTGGTCACCGGCCTGGCACGCTCGCGCACCGCGCGACTGAAGGTGGAAGCGATCATCAAGCTGGCCCGCCAGCTTGGGTATCGCACGGTGGCCGAGGGCGTGGAGAATGAAGCCGAACTCTCGCTGCTGCGGCTGTGGGGCTGCGACGAAGCACAGGGCTATCACCTCGCCCGCCCCATGCATCCCGACGCGGTGCTGCATCTGGTCAGCGCGTGCCGGGCCGGGCCGCTGCCGGACGCGGGCTGACCCCGCGCGACGTCCTCGGCACCTCAGGCGATAATGGTCGGCCCGCCTGCCTCGCTGCCCGACCATGTCCGATCTCGCTCCGCTGCCCACCCTGCCCCTCGGCCACTACCGCCACTTCAAGGGCGGCAACTACGAGGTGATCGGCGTCGTGCGACACAGCGAAACCCTGATGCCGATGGTGTTGTACCGGCCACTGGATGCGGAGATCGGGCTGTGGGTGCGCCCATTCGAGATGTTCGTCGCGCAGGTGGAGGTGGACGGGCAATGGCGTGCGCGTTTTGCGCGGGTCGAAGTGGACGGCTGAGGGCAGTAAGACCTGCGCATCGCTGGCCCAGCGGTGCGATCAGCCCAAGACCGCCCGTCGCGCGTCCACCAGCTCACGCAACCGCGCGGTCACCGTGCGGAACTGCTCCGGCAGCATCGCCGCATCCAGTGCGTCGACCTGACCGGACAGCACCGACAGTGCCTCGCTCATGCTGGGCACTTTCTGGCCCGCCTCGGCGGACGCCTCCGGCACCTCCAGCTGCGCGCCGATGACGCCGGCCAGGATTTCGAATGCCTTCACCGTGGCGGCATCGAGCCTGGAGGGGTTGGGATCGAGCGCGCACAGGGTGCCGTGGAAGCCGCCATCGCGGCGGAACATCGGCACCGAGATATAACTCTCGAACCCATACAGCGCCGGCGTGGGGTGGCTGGAAAACACCGGGTGGGTGCTGGCCTGATCGAACTGCACCAGATGGCGATGCTCGCGGATTTCATCGCAGATGGTGGTTTCCAGCACCAGGTCTTCGCCGGGTCGCAGACCAAAATCCAGATGGTCATGCACCGCGCAGGCAGTCCATCGATCCGCCGTGACGCGTGCCACGGCGACGAAACGCATGCCGGTCATCGCACTGGCCAGTTCCAGCATGCCCGGCACGGCAGGCATCGCCAGCAGCGCCGCGACATCGTCCAGACGCGGATCCGCCGAGATCGCAGGGTCCGCCAAGGGCGCCGTGCCGGGACCGTCTTCGTCGAGCGGATTCTCCATCGCGGACAAGCGGCGCTCCAGCGCCTTCGCGTTGACCTCGTTGAAGAGGCCGCGCACCGACGCGGACAACGCGCGCGGGTCCTTGATGGCGCCGACGAAATGGATGCCCTGCCCGACCAGCCGGATCTGCTCGACGCCGTGATCCAAGCGCAGCGATGGCCACGCCAGACGGTGCAGGATGCGCATCCAGTCATTGGGGGGCGTGTCATCCAGAAGCGCGGTGACGATCACACGTGACGCGCCAGCCCCGTCCGGCAGACCGGGCAGATCAAAGCCGATGAGCGCTGGAAAGCCCGTACTGATAGACATCACAACCCCTATGGCCACATGGCGCAGCCATCGACAGGTGGTGGCTTTGAAGGCAAATTGTCGCACGAATGAGCGAGACTGGCCTTGACCGAAGCCTGCGCCTGCGCCGATGCCGCCTGAACGGTGCGGCGGCTATCATGCGCGAACGGACGTCTCTGCCACATACAAAGGAATGCACATGTTGGACGGTTTCTCGCTGTTGATTGGCCTCGGCTGGGCGCTGTTCGGGCTGCTGTGGATCTTCGTCCCCTTCGCCATCTTCGGCATCAAGGGGCTGCTGCGGGAGATCCTGGCCGAACAGAAGCGGACCAATGAGATTCTCAGTCGTGCGCATGGGGTCAGCCCACCGTTGGAGATGCCGGAAGGTGTGCCGTTCAGGCCCGAGCGCTATCCGTGAAGACTCGGCAATAGCCCATCAGGACGGGCGTTGCGGGCTTACTCGGCTGCCCTTTCCGCAGGTGCGGGGGTGTTGCCCGGATCCAGCGTTCTACCGGATGCCCTGATTAATGCTGCGCCGCAGCAGTACAATGCCGCGCTCCCCCGTTCGACGCCGCCTGAATGAGCTCTTCTTCCGTCCCCCTGGCCGCCCGGCTCTCGCCGCGCGAGCGCACCCTGATCCTGCTGGCCTTGTCGCTGGGCGGCTTTGCCATCGGCACCAGCGAGTTCGCCAGCATGGGGTTGATGCTGGAGATCAGCCGCGGGCTGTCCATCAGTGAGACCCAGGTCGGTCACCTGATCAGTGCCTACGCCGTCGGTGTGGTGGTCGGCGCCCCGGTGCTGGCCTTCGCCGGTGCAGGGTTCGCACGCCGCAACCTGCTGCTGGCGCTGATGGGCTTTTACGCCATCGGCAATCTGGCCAGTGCACTGGCCCCCAACTACGGCACGATGCTGCTGGCCCGGTTCGTCGCCGGTCTGCCGCATGGCGCGTACTTCGGCGTGGCGATGCTGGTGGCCGCCGCGATCAGTCCCCCGGCCCAGCGCGGCGCGGCGGTATCGAAGGTCTTGCTCGGCCTGTCCGTCGCCATTCTGGTCGGTAATCCGCTGACCACGTGGCTCGGCCAGCAGCTCAGCTGGCGCACTGCATTCGCCGTGGTCAGCGTGTTGGCGATTGCCACGGTGGCCATGATCGCGCGCTTCCTGCTGCCCGATCCGGATGAAGTGCGCACCTCGCCGATGCGCGAACTGCGCGCGTTCAACCGCACCCAGGTGTGGCTGGCGTTGGCGATCGGCTCGGTGGGCTTTGCCGGCATGTTCTGCGTCTTCACCTACCTCGCCCCGACCCTGGTGCAGGTCACTGGCCTGGCCGAATCGTGGATGCCGCTGGCGGTAGGCATCTTCGGCATCGGCGCGATCATCGGCAACGTGGCGGGCGGCTGGCTGGTGGACCGCTTCCAGTTCCGCGCGGCGGCGGTGGTGCTGGTCTGGTCGATCATCGTGCTGCTGGCGTTCCCGCTGGCCGCGCAGTCGGTGTGGAGCGTGTTCCCGATGATCATCGCGGTGGGCACCATGGGCGCCCTGGCCGCGGTACTGCAGACCCGCCTGATGGATGTGGCCGGGGAAGCGCAGACCTTGGCGGCGGCCTCCAACCATGCCGCGTTCAATACCGCCAACGCGCTGGGCCCGTGGTTCGGCGGCATGGCCATCGGCGCCGGCTTCAGCCCGGCCGTGACCGGCTACGTTGGCGCGGCCACCGCGCTGGGCGGCCTGCTGTTGTGGGGCGTGGCGATGCTGGTGGACCGCCGTTCCCGCAGCGAGCCGGTGCTGCAGCAGTAAGCGCACGCGTCCATCGCAGGCCGACTCGACATCCCCGCCCCGGCGGGGATTTTTTCATTTCCTTATCATGGGTGTCCGATCAAACAGCGCTTACCGATGACGTACGAATGGGCCCCGAGCGACTGGGGTCAACGCCTCACGCGATCGCCGCACTGGCGCCTGCGCCTGGAAGACGACCAGCTGCTGCTGACCATCGACGGTCATCCGTACCACGCGCCCCTCACCGCGCTGCAGGTGCACCCGCGCCTGCCGTGGGCACGACTCACCCTGCATCGCGATGGACAGGCCCCCTTGCTGCTGGGGGGCCTGTCCCCTGCCGCCGCCCGTCTGCTGGCCGAGGCGCTGAGCCAACGCCGTGGCGCGCAGCGTCAACGCGACCAGGTCACCCTGTTCCAGCAGGCCCACGCCGCGATCCAGCGCTGGCTTGCGCAGGTGCAGGCTGCGACCGATCTGGCCGATGATGAGTCGCTGTGGCTCACGCATGACCAGCAGCAGGCACTGCTGCAGGCGCGCCCCGCGCTGCCGCTCGATGAAGACGCACTGTGGGCGGTCTTCGATGACGCCGACCTGCGCAGCGAGCTGGGCGGCGATCCCTCGGCCATCGAAGAAGCCCTGATGCAGTGGCTGGCCGACTGGCCGGCCCTGTGGGCGCGCCGCAATGAGGCGCATGAGGCGCGCGAGCTGATCGCCTGCCGGCCCCTGCTGGACCGTGTCGAAAGCCGTCCGCTCACCGATGAGCAGGCCCGTGCCGTGATCTGCTTCGACAACCGCGTCCAGGTGGTGGCCGCAGCGGGTTCGGGCAAGACCTCGACGATGGTCGCCAAGGCTGCGTACGCCGTCGAGCGCGGCCTGGTCGCGCCCGAGCGCATCGTCATGCTCGCCTTCAACAAAGACGCCGCCACGGAACTGCAGGCGCGTGCCGACCGCGCCTTCCAGCGTCTCGGCCTGGGCCAGGTGCGGGTGGAAGCACGCACGTTCCATGCGCTGGGCCGGCACATCATCGCCCAGGCCACCGGGCGTATGCCGCAGGTGCCCGACTGGGCCGTTGATGCCACCCAGGGGTTCCATCGGCTGGCCGAGATCATCGACGCGCTGAAAGACCGCTCCCTCCATTTCCGCACACAATGGGACATGTTCCGGCTGGTGTTCGGCCGTGATCTGCCCGTCATCGGCGGGCCGCTGGAGGCCGAAGAGTGGGACAAGGACGGCCAAGGGTACGTGCGTACCTTGCAGGGCGAGCGCGTGTGCAGCATCGAGCACTGCGTGATCGCCGACTGGCTGTTCTACAACGGGGTGGCGTACACCTACGCACGACGCAACACATTCGATGCCGCGACCGATGCGTACCGCCAGTACCGCCCGGATTTCCACTATCCGGGCATCGCGCTGTATCACGATCACCTCCCCCTGGAGGGGCACGAGCGGGCGCCGGCGCATCGCGCTGGCACCCCAGGCACCGGCCATGACAGCGAGCGGATCGAGACCACCCCGCTGCAGTTGCGTACCGGCGACCTGTTCGTGCGGCTGGGCGAGGCCTTGTCGCAGCGGGGCATCGAACTCGATCCGAATCCCGACCGCGAACTGCCTGATGGCGGCGCAACGCCGATGCCGGACACCGAGCTGATCGGCCTGGTCCGGACGTTCATCAGCCACGCCAAGAGCAATGGCCTGCACGTGGAGGACATGGTCGAGCGGCTGCGCCGGCTGCCCGACGATCACTTCAAGCACCGTTACCGCCTCTTCCTTGAGCTGATCATTCCGGTCCTTGACGGCTGGGACGATGCACTGGTCGCTGAGGGCGGCATCGATTTCGAGGACATGCTCAACCAGGCCGCCGAACACCTGGAACAGGGCCGCTATGTCGCGCCGTTCGATCTGGTGATGGCCGACGAATTCCAGGATGCCTCGCGCGCCCGTGCACGGCTGTGCCGTGCGCTGGTACAGGCGCCGGGCAAGCATCTGTTCGCGGTCGGCGATGACTGGCAGTCCATCAACCGGTTCGCCGGCGCGGACGTGGCGGTAATGACCGGGTTCGTGGCGTGGTTTGGCCAGGGCCAGGTGCTCAAGCTCGAGCAGACGTTCCGCTGCCCGCAGGCACTGTGCGATGTCTCCAGCGCCTTCGTGTCACGCAATCCGGCGCAGATTCCCAAGCAGGTCCACTCGGTCACGCCCGCGTACGGGGCGGTCCTGCAGGCCTTCCAGGTGGCCTCGCGCGACCGGCTGGTCGGGGCGGTCGAACAGTATCTGGCGCAGTTGCACCAGCAGTTGCTGACCGGCCAGGTCCCGCCAGGGCGCGATGGCAAGGTCACGGTGTTCGTGCTCGGACGTTACAACGCCGACCGCGCGTTGCTGCCGGCCACGTGGCGCGCACGCCATGGGCAGCACATGGAGGTCAGCTTCCTCACCGCGCACCGCTCCAAGGGCACCGAGGCGGATTACGTCATCCTGCCCGGCCTCCTGGATCGGCGCTTCCCCAACACGCGTGCCGACGACCCGGTGCTCACCCTGGCGATGCCCGAGAGCGATGCATATCCACTCGGCGAGGAACGCCGCCTGTTCTACGTCGCGTTGACGCGTGCGCGCCGCTCGGTGGCGATGTTCACAGTGCAGGGGCGCCGCTCGTCGTTCCTGACCGAACTGGTCAACGTTGGCGCGGTACGCGTGACCTCGATGGCCGGCGATACGATTCACGAGCAGGCCTGCCCGGCCTGCAGCGTGGGCGTGATCGTGCCGCGCACCGGGCCGTATGGCGCGTTCCAGTCGTGCTCGGGGTATCCACGCTGTGAGTACAAGCCGCCGAAGGTGGGCGGGCCGGCAAACACCGATCCTCGCGCCTATGTCTAGATCAACAGGCGGTCGACACGCGCCAAGTCACTGCGAGGCAGCCGCCAACTGCGCATCGATCTGTTCAATCAGCACCCGCCGCTCCGGCACGCCGGGCATCACCCGCACCAGATTGCGGACCATGCGCAGGTCCTGCTGCCAGCCCAGCTGATCGCTAAGCGCATGCAGGGCACGCGCGTGCTTGCTTTGTCCGGGTCCCTTGATCGGCACCGAGCGGGACGGCGCCAACTGCGGCAGCGCCTCCAGTTGCATGCGCAGACGACGCACTCTGCGGCGCCAGCGATGCAGGTCGTCGGCATCGTGGCTGCGTGTCGCGCGCTTCTCCGCCTTCTGCGTACGCCGTTCACTGCGTGCCAGTCCTTTGCGGATGTCACCGCCTCTCAGGGAGTCCCATGGCTGCGCCTGGAGATCGGTCACGATACGCAGCAGTGCCGCCTGGCGGCGTGCAAAGGCAGGATCGCGCACCAGCACGCGGGCGAGGACTGCCTCGCGCCGTGCGGTCAAGCAGATGCACACCGCTTCCCACGGTTGGTCGGGCTGCGCTGACGCCAGCCGTGCGCAGGTCTCCACGACCACGTGCGCGTCGCGCAACGCCGAGAGGCCATCCCCCAGCCGACGCAGTGCGGCGTCTGCCGCGGCTGTCTCGAGCGCGCTGCTTTCCAGCAACGCCAGCAGGGCACGAAGGCGCCGGATGGTCTTGCGCGCCCGGTGCACCGCCTCGTGCACCTCCGGCGTGCGCTCAAATGCGTCGGCGATGGCCTGGCACTCACCGTGCGCCAGCGCGCGGGCGGCAGGACCGATCTCGGATGGCGTCATCGCAGTCTCCCCTGGGGGCGTCCGGCGATTGTACCCATGCCGCAGCGCGGGGCCCGCTCAGCCCGGGTTGAACATCTGCCGCACGCCCCGGAGCAGCTCGTTCACGCTGAACGGCTTGGGCAGCAGGGACATGCCCTGCCCCAGGAACTCATTGCGGACGGCCGCACTCTCCGTATAGCCGGTCACGAACAGCACCGGCAAATGCGGGCGCAGTACCCGCGCCGCATCGGCAAGTTCCCGGCCATTCATGCCCGGCAGACCCACATCGGACAACAACAGGTCCAGCTCACGGTCCGAATGCAGCTCCAACAAGGCCTGCTGTGCATTGATGGCTTCCACGACCTGGTAACCGGCCTCGACCAGCATCTCCCGGACCATCATGCGTACCGAATCGGTATCGTCCACCAGCAGAATCCGCTCGGCGCTGCCACGGGTCAGCGGTAAAGGTGCCGAGGTGTCGTGGGCTGCAGGCTGGAGCTGGCCCTCGGGCAGCAGCAGCTCGATCTCGGTCCCCTCGCCACGTTCGCTGGCAATGCGTGCACTGCCGCCGGATTGGCGTGCGAACCCGTAGGTCATCGACAGCCCCAGCCCGGTCCCTTCGCCCTGCGGCTTGGTGGTGAAGAAGGGCTCGAATACTTTGGTCAACAGCTCTGCGGGGATGCCCACACCGTTGTCGAGCACGGTCACGGTGATGTAATGGCCAGGCGCCAGCTCATGGTCGCGCTCGATCTCGGCACGCCCGGCGCGGATACGGATCAGGCCCTGGCCGGCCAACGCATCGCGGGCATTGATGACCAGGTTGAGGATCACGTTCTCGAACTGGTTCGGGTCGGCGACCGCGATCAGCGGTTCAACGCCCAGCTCCAGCTCGAGTTCGATGTTCTCACCGATCGACCGCTGCAGCATGTCCTCCAGCGAGCGCACCCGCGCGACCACATCGAAGGTCTGCGGATCGAGCGGTTGTTTGCGGGCAAAGGCGAGCATGCGCTGGGTCAGCGCGGCCGCACGGTGTGCCGAGCCCGTGGCGATCTCGACGTAGCGGGAAGCCTTGTCCCATTTACCACTGGAGGCGGCGATCTCGATCATGTCCAGCCCGGAGATGATCGTGGTCAGCAGATTGTTGAAATCGTGCGCGATGCCGCCGGTGAGCTGGCCCAGCGCGTCCATCTTCTGCGCCTGCATCAACTCGATCTCGGTGCGCTCGCGCTCGGCGATCTGGAAGGCGAGCTCGGACGTCGCGCTCTCCAGTTCCTGGCGCTGCTCGTTGGCGCGCGCATGGTGTTCGGTGGTGTCTTCGATCAGCACCAGGCCCTGGCCGGCGGCCTGGTACGGCGTCACCCGCCATTCGGTCATGCGCAGGACTCCGCCCACCCGAAGGCTGAAGGTACCCTGCCAGCGCTCGCCTTCGGCCAACGCCACTTTCAATGCGCTGAGCGGGACGACCTGATCCTGCAGCAGCTGATCAAGTTGGCCGGGCCCTGCCTGCTGACCCAGCAGACGGGTAAAGGCATCGTTGGCATCGTGGGCGTTGAGCGACGCATCCAATACCGCGATCGGGGCATTGATGTGACGGAAAATCTCGCGGAACCGCGCCTCGGTATCGCGCAGGGCTTCCTCGGCACGACGGGCGCGCAGCAGGCTGCGCAGCGTGGCCAACAACACATCCGGATCGACCGGATGGATCAGATAGGCATCCGCGCCCGCGTTGAGGCCCGTGATCATGTCACCGGTGGCGATCGACGCCGCCGAGACATGCACCACCGGCAGCAACTGCAGCCGGACATCTTCACGCAGCTGACGCACCACATCGAAGCCGCTCATGTCCGGCAGGTTCACATCCAGCACCAGCGCGCCGAAATCATGCTCGGCCAGCCGTGCCAGGCCCTCACCGCCGGTACCGGCTTCCTCCACATGAAAGCCGTGGTGCTCCAGCACGCGGCGCACCGCATAGCGGGTCGCCACATTGTCATCCACGACGAGGATGCGATCAGGAATCGCCATTCACGGCCTCCGTGGCCAGGGTCAGCGGCAGCACCACGTAGAAGTTCGAGCCCGTGCCGATTTCGCTCTCGACGCCGACATGGCCACCGAGCAGCTCGGCGAAGCGTTTGCACAGCGACAGACCCAGCCCGGTCCCGCGCAGGCGCTTCTGCAGCGGGGTATCGACCTGCACGAAATCCTCGAACAGGGTGGACTGCAGCTCCGCCGGAATGCCGATGCCGGTATCGCGGACACTGAAGCGAACCGCGTTCTCCCCCTCCCGCTGGGTCGATACCACCACCTGCCCGCTGGGCGTGAACTTCAGCGCATTGGAAATGAAATTGCGCAGGATCTGTGCCAGCTTCTTGTCATCGGTGTACAGCATCGGCATCACCGGTGGATCCTCGAACAGCAGGTCCACCTGGTTGCCTTCCACCAACGGGCGGAACATGCCCCGCAGCGCCGAAAACAGGTCCATCAGATCGAACCAGGCCGGCGAAATGGTGATGCGCCCTGCCTCGATCTTGGCCAGATCCAGCAGGTCGTCCACCATCTCGCGCAGCTCACTGGTCGAGGCGCTGATGAAACGCACCTGCCGGCGCTGCTCCGCGGTCAGCGGGCCATCCATGCCATCCTCCAACAGCCGCGTCATGCTCAGGATCGAGCCCAGTGGCGTGCGGAATTCATGGCTCATGTAGGACAGGAACCGGCTCTTCAGCTCGGACACCTCGCGCAGCTGCTCGGCCTGTTCGTCCAGCTCAGCGTACAAGGCGAGCACGCCCTGATTGGTTTCATCCAACTCAGCGCGCAGCGCATCGGCTTCCAGGCGCAGCCGCTGCAGCTCCTGGTCATGGGGTGAGGCGCTCAATGCAGGTCTCCAAGACGCAGGGCGACAATGCCGGCGTCATCCCGGCCACGATCGAAATCACGGTGCAGCACCGCCACGATCAACGCGGGGTGGCGGTGGAACAGGCCGGGGTAGTCGCGCAGGCTCCAACGCGCCTGCAGTCCATCACTGTGCATGACCAGCAGCGTGCCTGCCGCCGCGTGAAAATGGAATGGTTGCGCCTTGCGGTATTGCACCCCGACGATGCCCGGGTGCGAAGCCAACCCGCGTGATCCGGTGGGCTCGCACAGGCTGGCGGCGATATTGCCGATACCGGCGAACTCCACCTGTCCACTCGCCACGTCCACGCAGGCCACCGCCGCCGCACCGCCGCGGGTGCCGGACATGCCCGCGTGCATGATGCCGATCAAGGCCGGCGCCCCAGCAACAGAAGCCTGTGCAACGGCAGCCACACCGGCCTGCGCTGCGTCGGCGGCGGGCAGTCCATGCCCCAGCCCGTCGATCACGGTGACCGCCACGGTCTGTGCATCGGCCCGCAGATGCCAGGCATCGCCACAGGCCAGCTCGTGGCGCATCGGAATCCGCAGGGCACCGTAGGGAACGTCGATATCGCCAGGCGCACGGCTGGCGTAGATGCGCGCCACGACAACCGCGCCCTTGGCATCGGACCAGGCATCCAGCACGGTGGCCTGGCGCTGGATCGCGCCGAGTCCCAAGCCCTGGGTACCGCCCGTTGAATACCCGTCCGGAAGACATTCGGCCAACGAAAAGCCTGGGCCGGCATCCACCGTACACAGCTCCACTCCGTTGCCGCCGCGGCCACAGACCGCGGACAGGTACATGCGGCCGCTGCACCCGTGCTTGAGCACGTTGGTGGCCATCTCGGTGGCCACCAATGCCGCACGCCCCGCGTCCATTTCATCCAGGCCGATCAGGTCGGCGAGCGCCAGCGCTTCGCGCCTGGCCTGCCCGACCTGTGAGGATTCCTCGACCACCACGATCCGCGTCACCTGGCCGCCGAAATTCAGCTCCATTTGGTGATCGTGATACGGGTGCCCTGCCCCGGTGCACTCTCCAGTTCGAACTCATCCACCAACCGGCGCGAACCGGACAACCCCAGGCCCATGCCGGAGCCGGACGACCAGCCATCGGTGAGCGCCTGCGCGACATCCGGGATGCCGGGACCATTGTCGGCAAAGACCAGCCGCACGCCCTTGCGCAGTCCCTTCTCGACCACTTCCCAATCCATGGTCCCACCGCCCCCGTAGATGACGGCATTGCGCGCCAGCTCGCTGGCCGCGGTGACCAGCTTGGTCTGGTCGATCAGACGCAGTTTGCACGCCACGCAGATCTGGCGTGCTGCCTGGCGGGCCAGCACGACATCCTGCTCGATGCGGATCGGCAGCGAACCACTCGACGCACTCATGAGGCTGCTTCGTCTTCGTCGGTCCGCTGCAGCAGCTTCATGCCCCGCTCCACATTCAGTGCAGTGCGCACGCCACTGAGCGTCAAGCCCAGCTCAACCAGCGTGATCGCCACTGCAGGCTGCATGCCGACCACCACCGTGGTGGCATCCATGATCCGGGCGAGCGACGAAATGGTGGCGATCATGCGACCGATGAACGAATCGACGATATCCAGTGCGGAGATGTCGATCAGCACACCGCGCGCGGAGGTGCTGCGGATCTTCTCGGTGAGGTCGTCCTGCAGGGTCAGCGCGAGCTGATCATGCATGTCCACCTGGATGGTCACCAGCAGCAGATCGCCCATCTGCAGGATCGGGATGCGCTCCATCTCAGCGGGCGGTCCGGGTGACGGTCTGGCCGGTGCGCTTGAGCGCCAGCGCCAGTGCATCGGCCAGGTTGGCCTTGGTCACGATGCCCTGCAGATCCAGCCCCAGGTGCACGATGGTCTGGGCGATCTGCGGGCGTACGCCGCTGATGATCGCGTCGGCGCCCATCAGGCGGATGGCGGTCACGGTCTTCAGCAGATGCTGGGCCACGAGCGTGTCCACGGTCGGGACGCCGGTGATATCGATGATGGCGATTTCAGAACCGGTATCCACGATGCGCTGCAGCAGCGACTCCATCACCACCTGGGTGCGCTGCGAATCCAGCGTGCCGATCATCGGCAGGGCCAACACGCCGTCCCACAGCTTCACCACCGGCGTGGACAGCTCGAGCATCTCTTCCTGCTGGCGCTGGATCACATCTTCGCGGGTTTTCTGGAACACGCTGACCGTGTGCAGGCCCAGCTGATCGATCAGTTCGGAGATCGCCCACAGCTGGTCGCCCAGCTGCGCCGGATCATTCGCGTAGGTCTGCTGGATCACCTCGAACAGCGGCCGCTTCAGCGAGAAGATGAAGCTGGCGGTTTCCGAGGAATTGAAGCCATTCAGCACGCGCTCGCGCGACAACTCCTCCAGGAAGCGCCGGATGTCCTTCCACTCGGCCCGCGCGACGGAGCTGACGTCGGCTGCCGACAGTGCCTCCAGGAACAGGCGCCAGAATTCGCGGACCTGGGTGTCCAGCTCGCGGGCGGAAAGGCGGCCATCCTGTGCCTGGGCGGACCCGGCCAGAGTGCCGGCCCATGCCGCCAGCAAAGGCTCCTGATGGCTGCGGATGAGATCGATCGTGCGCTGCTGCAAAGCCGCCATGGGAACGTCCTGGAAGATGAGGGAACACCGGGTGCGGTGGCGACCCATCATTCGAATGAATGGGGGTCGTAATCACCAAAGCTTAAATGAATTCAGGAAGATTGGGCATCACGGGCGATGCTGATGATGTGAAGACGATCTGCACGTCGCTGACCCGTTCATGCAGAGGCAATGCCGCACCTCGAAAGGCTGGTGAAACGCGCGCCCCTGCAGACGCATCAGGCCGCCCGAAGGCGGCCTGATCGTTGATGGGTCAGCGCAGCAGCGCGAACAGCAGCAACAACGGAATCGGGATGCCCAGCATCCACAGCAGAATGTACTTCATGGTGTTTCCTCCCTCAGGTGGTCAGGTTCACTGGTCGCGGCGACGGCCGCCCCAGGTGGCACTCAGGCTGGCGATGAAGGCACCGATGAGCAGCGTGATGAACAGCCACAGCGCGGCGTAGGCGGTTGCCTTGCGGGCATCGTCGGCCGCCTGCTTGGCCTGCTGCTTGGCGTTGTCCAGCGCCGCACGCAGGCGGGTCTGCACATCGGTCACGCGGGCCTGGGCTTCGGCCTGGCTCATACCGGTCTGCGCCGCCACCAGCTGGCCCAGATACCGCGTATCGGCCGGGTCCATGGTGTCGGACTTCAAGCTGTTGAGGATGATGCGGTTGACCTCGGTGCGCACTTCACGGCTGTCCGGACGACGGTCGGCACCCGGCATCGGACGCGGCGGCAGCGGTGCACCATTGGCAACGGGTGCCGGGACGAGTGCGGGCGCATCGGCTGGACCAGCGGGGCCGACCGGCGGCGCGGGCTGCGCAGCGGTCGGGTTGGCACGGAACAGCGAATCCACCCAGTACTGCACGTCGCCCTGATCGCTGCCCATCGCAGCCGAACCCGCACCGGCAGCGGCAATACCGCCTGCGGTCGAGGCGGCGGCACCGGCAGTGGCGCCGGCAACCTTGGCACCGGCACCGAGAATGCCGCCGATGGCCGAGGTCAGCAGTGCGGCAGTGAGCAGCGTAGCCACCGCCCAGGAAACGAACCCATGCGCGGTGTCACGGAAATAGGTTTCATCGCCATGGAGGTTGTTCCACTTCGTCCGCAGGCGACCGGCCAGATAACCGCCCAGGCCAGACGCTGCGATGGCAGTAAAGGTCAGCCAGGCAATGCTGGACCACCCGAAAGTTTCGGCAGTCACACCTTCAAACGACCACGGCGACACGGATGACAGGCCCAGGCCCACACCGAGAATGACAAGAATCAGCGAGAGCGCAGCGGCGGCGATCGCGCCGGCAAGAATCGCGCCCCATGACACCGCGCTGTCGCGCGGAAGATCCACCACCGGCGGTGGGGTGACCACGGCCACGGTCGCAGCGGCGACAGGCTCGGGGTGGGCGTAATCGCCTCGGGTATTCATAGCGGGTGGAACTCCTTGTGGATCCGCTGCGGACGCAGCGCGCAACGGCAGGCTGCGCTTGAGGTTGTGAAATACGCGAGACGCTGGAAACAAGGCGGTGTGGATGCGGGGCCGGGATCAGACCCGCCGGCCGAGCAGCATCAACACGCCGAACAGCCCGCCGAGCGCGCCGACGATCGCAAGCTCGATGGACGGCTCACGCAACCGCAGCGCCATGACAATGCACAGCGCGCCCAGCGCCACGATTACCGCACCCATGGCGGCGGCACGCGCAGAGCCGTAGAAGTGCGTGCGGCGGATCGACTCGCTTACTGCCGGCTGCTTCCGCTGCCAGGCGTCCAGTGCATGCTGGAACTCGCGCAGCAGGCGGTCCCGACTCTGCTGATCGGCAGCGCTTACCATCAGCGTCGTGCGACCACGACGCACCAACGTCAGGTAATCATCGGTGCCCCAGCGGGATAGTTCATCGAATGGCAGCGCGTCGCGTCGCGAGAACATCAAACCGTCAGGCATCACCATGACGTCGTTGCGGGTAGGAAATCCCTGGAAGGCCAGCAGCGGTGGAATCACCAGACACACGATCGCGACCACGATCGCGACCCCCACCGGCCCACGGTTGAGCACGATGAACATGAAACTTCCGGCGGCGAGTGCAAATGCCAGCGGGACCGACAACTGATGCCAACGGGTGTAGACCGACACCTGGATACCTTCCCTGGGCTTCACGATGGCTTTCTCCTGTATCGCCACGCGGCGGCCTCGCTGCTTCGCCTGCCTGCCGCACTGCGCCCGGCCAGTGGGCGCTTCGGGTCACCATGGTCTTCGATATGGCACGCCGCGGCAAATGGGCGCCCGCAGCGCCTGTGCGCTGCTGATATCAAAACAGTTATCAGCCTGCCATCGTCGCGCTGCTGAATATGCTGATGAAGATGCGTTCCAAGCGACGATGAACTTTTACGACATTCACGTGGCAATAATCCCATCACGCCATGGATGGCACATGACCGGCCAGGGATGGCCATTCTGCGGATGCAGTGGAACGGGGGCTGCATCGCCGGCGACTTGGCGCGACCAAGGGGATTATCTGGAAGCACTCTCATGACACTGGCATTATCCGGTCGCATCGTCGCGACCCTGTTCCTCGCCTCAAGCCTGTCGTTCGCCGCGCCTGCACCTGCTGCAGCGAAGGCGCCGTTCCCCGCCGAAGGCGTCTGGCGGGGCGAGTTCACCATCGACGGCGACCCGATTCCCTTCAATTTCGAAGTGAAGGGCAAGCGCGCGCAGGACGCGACCTTCACCCTGCTCAACGGCTCGCGCACGGACAGATTCAAGGTGACGCCGCGCGATGACGGGACCTTCTCGGTGCGGATGAATACCTACGATGCCGTGCTGGAAGGCAAGGTATCCGACGATGGAAAGCACCTCGCGGGACAGTACAAGGACCTGGTGCCCAGCCGCAACGGCGCGCGCAACCTGGCCTTCACCGCCGAACACGACGCGGCGTGGCGCTTCGTCAAACCCGGCCAGGACGAGGCGCCGGCGGCAGACCTCAGCGGCAAGTGGGCCGTGCAGACCATCGACAAGGCCGCCCGCCAGGACAAGCGCAATCAGGTCGCCCTGCTCAAGCAGGAGGGCAACCACCTCTCCGGCGTGTTCATGACCGTGGTTGGCGATACCCGCGAGCTGGAAGGCACCGTGCAGGGCAACCGCTTCTACCTGTCCGGCTTCAGCGGGCCGAGCCCGTTGCTGATCCGCGGCACGATCGATGAGGACGGCAACATCCAGGGCGCGTTCGGCAGCGGCATCTACAACGTGGTCAAGTTCGAGGCCGAGAAGAGCGACAAGGTGGAACTGCCCGATCCGTACAAGCTCACCTTCCTCAAGGATGGCCAGGACCGCATTGATTTCAGCTTCCCTGATCTGCAGGGCAAGCAGGTCTCGCTGCAGGACGACAAGTACCGCGGCAAGGTGGTGATCGTTGAAGTGATCGGCACCTGGTGCCCCAACTGCACCGACCAGACCTACTTCCTCGCGCCGTGGTTCAAGCAGAACCATCACCGTGGGGTGGAAGCGGTGGCCGTTGCCTTCGAGCAGGAAGACAACTTCGATTATTTCCAGAAGACCCTGACCACCTTCAAGGATTACTTCGACATCCGCTATGACATCGTGTTCGGCGGCATCGCCGACAAGAAAGTGGCGACCGAGAAACTCAAGGGCCTCAACTATATGGCCGCCTTCCCGACCACCATCATCATCGGCCGCGACGGCAAGGTCCGCGAGATCTATACCGGCTACACCGGCACGGTGACCGGCGAGTATCACAAGGACTATGTAACCCGCTTCAACAGCCTGCTCGATGGACTGATCGCCGAGCCGGATCCGTACGCCGCCAGCGCCGCCACACCGGCCACCGCAGCGTCCTTGGCGGTCGCTCCGTAATTCCCTGCGGCCGCCAGCACGCCTGGCCGCTGCTTCCCCTCCTGCACCGCACGCCCCACACGGCCTCTTCGTGACGCCGCGGGCGAGTGCGCGCCACTTCCCAGAGACCTTCTCATGCGTCCTTCCCTGTTGCTGGCCCTGCTTGTCATTTCCAGCGCTCCCGCCGTGGCGACCGCCGCACCGGTGACCTATCAGCTCGACCCCACCCACACCGATGTGCTGTTCACCTGGAACCACAACGGCTTCTCTTTCCCGACCGGCCGCGCGGCGATCAGCAGCGGCACGCTCATCTACGATGCGGCCAAGCCCGCTGCGTCGCAGGTGCAGGTGGAGCTGCCGCTGGCCGAGCTGGACACCCACGTCCCGAAACTGGACGAGATCGTCAAGGGCGACAAGCTGTTCGATGTCGCCAAGCACCCGCAGGCCAGCTTCCGCAGTACCTCGGTGGTGTCGCAAGGCACCGGCCGCCTGAAAATCACCGGTGATCTGACGCTGCATGGGGTGACCCGTCCGGTCGTACTCGACGCCACCCTCAACAAGGTGGGTGAGCATCCCAGCCGCAAGGTGCCCACGATCGGCTTCAACGCCACGGCCGTCATCCGCCGCAGCGAGTTCGGCCTGACCGGGTTCCTGCCCAACATCGCCAACGAGGTGCAGCTGCGCATCACCACCGAGGGCCAGGGGGCGAAGGAGTGAGTCGCAGCCTTGCCCCATGGGTCGCCACGCTGCTGCTCATCCCGTTTGGCGCGGCCGCCGCCGATACCTCGAAGGTCGTCTTGGATCCGCGCGTGGAAGCACACTCCGACGGCACCCGTGAGCTGGTGATCGACGCCCGCATCGAACCGGGTTGGATTCTGTATGCCTCGGATTTCGAGCAACCGCAGATCGGCCCGCGGGCGGCGCGGGTGATCCTGGCCGGTGGTGAGCAGGCGCAGGGACCGCTGCGATCGGTCGCGCCGCGCGAAGGGCACGGCCGCAGTTTCGCCGGCGAGTATCGGTATACCTACTTCAGCGAACGTGGGCAGCTGCGTCTGCCCATCGCCGCAGGCAGCACACCCGTGAACGGCACCCTGCGTGCCCAGGTGTGCTTCGAAGAGAGTGGGCTGTGCGAGCTGGTCCAGCAGGAGATCGCCGCGCGTTGAGCGCGGCACTGCCATGCCCCGCCCTGTCCGCTCCCTCACCCTGCTGTCCGCACTGATCGGCGTTGCGGTACTGGCGCCGGTGTTCTCCGCCGATGCGCCGACCTATGACGGCGACCTGAGCGACAACCCGCGCGCCCAGCTCGGCCGCCAACTGTTTTTCGATCCCATCCTGTCGCGTGACCGCACGGTGTCCTGCGCCAGTTGCCACCAACCTGCCCGTGCATTTGCCGACGACCGCGCGCTCAGCCTGGGCGTGGAGGGGCGTGTGGGCACCCGCAACACTCCCAGCGTGATGAACAGTGCCGGCCGCACCCGCTTCTTCTGGGATGGTCGCAGCGAAACCCTGGAAGAACAGGCACTGGCACCGATCGCCAACCCACTGGAAATGGACCTGCCGATCGACGAGGCGATCGCACGGTTGGCCGCGGACCCGGCCTGGGTGGCCCGCTTCCAGGCCACCTACAACGCGCCGCCCAGCCCTCGCACACTGGGGCGGGCCCTCGGCGCTTACCAGAAGACGCTCAACACCGTGGACAGCCCCTACGACCGCTATGCCCTCGGCCAGGAAGACGCGATCAGCGACGCGGCCAAACGCGGCCGCCTGCTGTTCATCACCAAGGCCCAGTGCGTGAGCTGCCATGCCGGCGAGGATTTCACCTCGGACCGCTTCAAGAACATCGGCATCTACAACGGCCGGGAATTCAACGACGAAGGCCGCGGCGGCGTCACGGGCGACCCCGCGCAGAAAGGCGAATTCAAGGTGCCCGGCCTGCGCAACGTCGCGCTGACCGCCCCGTACATGCACAACGGGATGTTCAACACCCTGCGCGAGGTGATCGTCTACTACGACGATCCCGGCAAGGTGATCCCCGATTCGATTGGGCGCGATGCGCAGCTGCGCGATCCGCTGCACCTGACCGAAGCGGAGATCGATGACATCGAGCAGTTCCTGCACACGCTCACCGACGACCGCTTCGCGGCCCGCACGACCTCCTCGACGGCCTCCCCGCCATGACCCTGCCCCACCTCCGATCGGCCATCGTGCTGGCCCTCGCGCTGTCGGCCGCGCTGCCGACAGCCTCCCGCGCCGCACCGCTGACCAACGCGCCACCCGCCGGCCAGGCCGCACCCGCCCTGCAGTGGACGGACCTGGAAGGCCGCCCTGCGACCCTGGCGCAATGGCGCGGCCGCCCGGTCCTGCTCAACTACTGGGCCAGCTGGTGCGGCCCGTGCCTGAAGGAACTGCCCGACCTGCAGCGCTTCTCGCAGGCGCAGACGCCGCTGCCTGACGGCGTGCACGTGGTGGGCATCGCCCTGGACGACATCGACGCCGCCACGGCACTGCGCGACCAGCTCCAGCTCACCTACCCGCAACTGGTGGAGAGCGACGGGCCGCCCGGCAGCGCGGCTGCCTTCGGAAACCGCATCGGCACGCTGCCCTTCTCGGTGTTGATCGATGCGCGTGGCGCGGTCCTGCAAGTCCACAACGGACCGCTGCATCCGGTCGATCTCGAGCGCTGGGCCGCTGCCGCGAGGGGGGCGCCGTGATCCACGCCCGGCGCATCGCTGCCGCGGCGGAACGCTGTTGCCCGGGTGCGCTGCGTCACCGCACCTGCTGATCCGGCGCTACCGCCGTTGCCTGCCCGCCGCATGCCCCTGCGCATCGGCCTTTCTTCTCCCTGGGGATCCTCCATGCTGCCCACGCACCATCGCCTGCCGTTGGCCCTCGCCATCGTTTCCGCGCTCTCCCTGCCAGTTGCCGCCCACGCAGCGCCGGAGACGAATGCCAGTGCCATCACCGCTACCAGCACCGCTACGCTCGATACGGTCACCGTGACCGGCACCCGTGCACAGGGTCGTACCGTGCGTGAAAGTGCGGCGCCGATCGATGTGCTGTCCGCCGAGGATATCCGCGCCGCCAACGCGACCAGCCTGCTGGACGTGCTCAACACCACGGTGCCGAGCTTCAACCTGCCGCTGGAAACCGGCGATCTGAACAGCATGGTGCGCGCCGGGCAGCTGCGCGGTTTGAATTCCAGCCACGTGCTGGTGCTGGTGGACGGCAAGCGCCGCCACGCCACTGCCTTGCTGGGCGCCGGTGGGTTTGGCGGCGCCGCGCCGGCCGATCTGGCCTTGATCCCCACCGGCGCGATCGAACGCATCGAAGTGCTGCGTGATGGCGCCTCGGCAATCTATGGCTCGGACGCGATCGCCGGCGTCATCAACATCGTGACCAACAAAGCCGCGCGCGGGGGCAACGTCTCTTACCGCGATGGCACCTACTTCGCCGGCGATGGCCGTTCGCGCGTGGTGCAGGCCGATGTCGGCTTCGGCATCGGCGATGGCGGCTATCTGCATCTGGCCGCACAGCTGGATGATCAGCACGCCACCGACTACACCAGCCCCGCACGCGATACCTTCCTGTATTACTTCCCGCGCAACGCGGCCGGCACGGCGATCCGGCCCGGTGGCAACCAGGCCAGCAACCCGACGCTGCCCGCCGGTGCCACGCCGGATCCGCGCGAAGCCACCCGCGACAACAACGCCTGGCGCAACCGCGGCATCCGCGCGTTCCGCACCAAGACCGCCACCGCCAATGCCAGCATTCCACTGGCCGCGACAGTCGACGCCTACGGGCTGTTGACCCTCGCCCAGCGCGATGCATGGGCGCCGCAGAACTTCCGCCAACCGCTGCGCAACGAAGTGGTGCGGGCCATCGATCCAGACGGCTTCGCTCCCACCGAGCACATCGACGAGAACGATGGCGCGCTCACGCTCGGGCTGCGCGGGCACCTCGGCCAGTGGGATTGGGACCTCAGCAGCGGCTACGGGCGCGATGCGATGGACATCAACCTCCACAACAGCATCAACCCGACCTACGGGCTGGACAGCCAGACCGATTTCTACATCGGCGACCTGCGCTACAGCGCGTGGACCCACAACCTGGACCTGCGCCGTCAAGTGCAGACGGGGTGGTTGGCCGCCCCGCTGGAGTTCAGCGCGGGCGCGGAATACCGCGACGAGCGCTACCGTATCGGCGCCGGCGATGTGCAGTCCTACACCCATGGCGGTCAGCGGGTGCTGGACGGGCCGTATGCGGGCACGGTGTTGGGCATCGGCCTGGGTGGATCGCAGGCACTGCCGGGCTATCGCCCAGAGGACGCGGTGGACGTCAGTCGCAACAGCGGCGCGGTCTACGTCGGGGTCGCCGCCGATCTGGGCTCGCGCTGGCGCGTCGATCTGGCTGGCCGCCATGAGCGCTATTCGGATTTCGGCAGCGAAACCACCGGTCGCCTCTCCACCCGCTTCGCACTGCACCCCAGGCTCGCCCTGCGCGGCACGATCAGCAACGGCTTCCAGGCGCCATCGCTCGCAGCGCAGGCCTACCGCAACACCTCCAACGGCAACTTCTACACCGACCATATCCTGCAGGCCGGCTCGCCCCAGGCCATCGCCCTGGGCGCGCAGCCGCTGCGCCCGGAAACTTCGCGAAGCCTGAGCCTGGGCATCGTGGCCGAGCCGTGGGAAGGCGCGTCGCTCACCGTGGACGCCTACCGCATCGATGTGGACGACCGCATCGCGCTGTCCACCACCTTCCGCGAGGGGCTCTACCCCGGCTCAGGCGCGCTGGTCACCTCGGTGGGCCTGGGCGCCCAGGACGGTGTGCGCTACTTCATCAACGCCGCCGACACCCGCACCGAGGGCGTGGAGGCCACCCTGGAAGGCCGGTGGGACCTTGGCCGCGGCGGCAGCCTGCGCTGGACGCTGGCCAGCAGCCATACCCGCGCGAAGATCACCGGCCTGGCACCGACGCCGCCCGTGCTGGCCGCCTTCAACGTGCCGGTGTTCAGCACCGGCTCGCAGAACGAGCTGCTCTACAAAGCGCCGAAGTCACGGCAGGTGCTGGGTCTGGACTGGACCCTGGGGCGCTACCATGTCGGCCTGCGCCAGAGCCGCTATGGCGACATCCAACGCTACGGTTCCCCCACCACGGTGGCCACCAGCGGTCACTATGCCGGGCAGGCCGAGATCGCCTATGACATCGGTGGGCTGTGGATCACCGATCTGGAGCTTGGGGCGACACTGGCGCGCGGCTGGGACGTCGCCTTGAACGCCAACAACGTGTTCGACCGCCGGGTCACGACACTGCCCGAGCCGCTGCTCGCGGCAAACGAGTACTACCGCTACGCCAATGGCGGCCCGATCGATGGCTCCGGCGGCCTGTGGTCGGCCACGGTGCGCTACCGCTGGGACTGAGCCGCCGCAGCGCCCCAGTGCGCTGACCCTGCACGCACGCAGCCACGCCAACGACCGCATCGCTCCTGCCGATGCAGTCGTTGCCATGCATTCAGAAAGCCGCATCCTCACAAATCCACATAGGCGGCTGTGCAAAAATATCGGCACTGCGGCATACCGCGTTGCGGCGTTCCGTGCTCATGGACCTGCCGTGCGGAATGGCGCCACTTGAGCGGTTTTCAGCAGCGTCAGCAGCAGGAGTCAGTGGATGTCATCGAGGAATGCCGGCGGAAGCAGCGTGGACCTGTCCAGCTGTGCACGTGAACCCATCCGCACCCCCGGAGCGATCCAGCCCTACGGATTGATCCTGGTCCTCGATCCCGCCACCTTGACCGTCAACGCCCGCGCGGTTGCCAACCCGGCGCTTGTCGAGGAAGTCGGCGACCCGCTTGGGCAACCACTGGACCAGATCCTGGCCGGTACCCTCGCGCACTGCGGTCCGGTCCTGCAGGGCCTGCAGCAGGGCACGTCGCATTTTCTCGGCGCCCATCGGGTCGGCAGTGGCGGCTACCACCACACCGTCGCCCACCGGATCGGCGGGGACATCATCGTCGAGCTGGAGGCACCGGTACCGGGCGAGCCGGGCTCGCTGGAAGACCTCTATCCCTCGATCCGCCGCTTCATGGCAGCCATCGAGCAGGCACCGACCACGCAGGCGCTGTGCGAGATCGCCGCCGTACACATCCGCGAACTGACCGGTTTCGACCGCACGATGATCTACCAGTTCGACCCGGACTGGAACGGCGCCGTGGTGGCCGAGGACCGCAACACGGTGCTGCCCTCCTACCTGGACCTGCGCTTCCCCGAATCGGACATCCCCGCCCAGGCGCGCGAGCTGTACCGGCAGAACCGGGTCCGACTGATTGCCGACAACCAGTACACCCCGGTGCCGCTCGTACGGGTGCCCGCCATCGCCGATGCGCCGCCCACCGACCTGGGTCCGGCCATGCTGCGCAGTGTCTCCCCGGTGCACCTGCAGTACATGCGCAACATGGGCACCGGTGCGTCGATGTCGGTCTCGGTCGTGTCCGAAGGCGAACTGTGGGGCCTGATCTCCTGCCACAACCAGGTCGCGCGCCGCGTGCCGTACCACGTCCGCACGGCCTGCGAGTTCATTGGCCAGATTCTGTCGCTGCAGATTTCAGTGAAGCAGCGCGCGGTCCTGGTCGAAGAGCGCATCGCGCGCCGTGCCATCCAGGTGCGGCTGATGGGCCGCATGGCCGGTGACACCGACTTCATGGCCGCACTGGGCCGCGACCAGCGCAGCCTGCTTGCACTGACCCAGTCGACGGGTGCGGCGATCGTCCACCGCGGCGAATGCATACTGCACGGTGAGTGCCCAAGCCAGCATCAGGTCATGCAACTGGTGCAGTGGTTGACCGCACAGCAGATGGACGGCGACATTTTCTGCACCGACACCCTGCCACTGGACTGGAAGGAGGCCGAGGCCTTCGCCGGTGTGGCCAGCGGCGTGCTGGCCATCTCCATCTCGCAGATCCACGACAGCTTCGTGATCTGGTTCCGGCCCGAAGTGGTCCGGACCGTCCGCTGGGGCGGTGATCCGCGCAAGGAAGAGAGCGATCAGCCGTTGTCGCCCCGGACCTCCTTCGAGGGCTGGAAGCAGACCGTGCGCAGGCAGTCCCTGCCGTGGAACGACGTGGATCGCGACGCATCGCTCGAGCTGCGCACGGCCATCGTGGACATCGTGCTGCGCAAGGCCGAGGAAATGGCCGCGCTCAATGAGCAGCTGCTCCGCAGCAACAAGGAGCTTGAAGCCTTCTCCTATTCGGTCAGCCACGACCTGCGGGCGCCGTTCCGCCACATCGTCGGTTACTCCGAGCTGCTGTGGTCCTCGGCCGGCGAGCGATTGAACGATTCAGAAAAGAGATTCCTCGACACCATCGTGGAGTCGGCAAAATCGGCAGGAACGCTGGTGGATGACCTGCTCAGCTTCTCGCAGATGGGCCGCTCCACGATGGGCCAGATTGCCATGGACATGACGGCCCTGGTGGATGATGTGCGCCACAAGCTGGACATGGAGTACACCGGGCGTGCCATCGATTGGCAGATCGGTGCGCTGCCCAAGGTACAGGCCGACCCCGGCATGCTGCGGCTGGTGTGGCAGAACCTGCTGTCCAATGCGATCAAGTTCACCCGCGACACCTCCGACCCGCGCATCGAGATCGGGCACGACCGCAACGACACGGAAGACATTTTCTTCGTGAAAGACAATGGCTGCGGCTTCGACATGCGCTATGTGGACAAGCTGTTCGGCGTGTTTCAACGGCTGCATCACGTCGATGAGTACGAAGGCACCGGCATCGGCCTGGCCAACGTGCACCGCATCATCACCCGCCATGGCGGCCGGACCTGGGCCGACGGCCAGGTAGGCGCCGGCGCCACGTTCTTTTTCACCATTCCCTTTGTTACTGGAGACCACCTATGAGAGATCTGCGACCGATTCTGCTCGTAGAAGACAACCCGAAAGACGCTGAGCTGACCATGGCGGCGCTTGCGCGCTGCCAGCTGCTCAACGACGTGACCCATGTGCGCGACGGCGTGGAAGCGCTGGAGTATCTCCGCTGCCAGGGTCCCTACGAAGGCGCGATGCATGGCGGCCCCGTGGTGGTTCTGCTGGATCTGAAACTACCCAAGCTCAATGGCCTGGAAGTGCTCAAGGAAATCCGCAGCGACCGCGCCCTGAGCAGCACCCCGGTGGTCATGCTGACCTCATCGCGTGAGGAGCAGGATCTGGTCCGAAGCTACGAGCTGGGCGTGAACGCTTTCGTGGTCAAGCCGGTGGACTTCAAGGAGTTCCTCGAGGCGATCCAGGGGCTGGGCATGTTCTGGGGCATCACCAACCAGCCGCCACCACACGGCACATTGTTCGGCGGGAAGAGTAGACAAGATGGCTGAAGCTGCCACAGGAAAGGCCATCAGGATTCTGATGGTCGAAGACAGCGCGCTGGATGCCGAGCTGATCACGGCGCAGCTGCGACGTGCTGGCCTGCCCTTCACGTTCGAGCGCACCTGGTCCCATGACGGCCTGGTCCAGGCGCTGGCAGACGGCAACGTCGATGTGATCCTGGCCGACCACGTGCTGCCGGGCTTCGATGGCGATGCCGCCCTGGCCTTGGCCAGCGAGCTGGCGCCCGACACCCCCTTCATATTTGTCTCCGGCACGCTCAGTGAAGAACTGGCGGTCAAGGCACTCAAGCGCGGTGCGCGCGACTACGTGGTCAAATCGCGCCTGCAGCGCCTGCCCGATGCGGTGGTCCGCGCCATCCAGGAATCGGAGGAGCGCCGTCGGCTGCTGCAGGTCGAAGCGGAACTGCACGACAGCCACCAGCGGTTGAAGCTGATCACCGATGCGTTGCCGGCCCTGATCGCCTATTTCGGCCACGATCACCGATACCGCTTCGCCAATAATGCCTACGTCGAATGGCACGGCCAGACACCGGACAGCCTGATCGGCCGACACACCCGCGAGATCATCGGCGAGGCCGGGTTCGAGGCCGTCCAGCACCATCTTGACCGCGTACTGCAGGGCGAGAAGGTGAGCTTTGAGATGCTGTCACTGCGCAGTATCGGCGAGCCCCGCCAGGCCCAGATCGACTGCGTGCCCGAGCTGGCCCCCGATGGTTCGGTGGTGGGCTACTACGCCATGGCACGCGACATCAGCGAGCTCAAGGCCGCGCAGTCGCAGTTGAAGGCGAACAATGCATCGCTCGAACGCCAGGTGGACGAACGCACGGCCGAGCTGCATCGCAGCGAAAGCCGCCTGCAGGCCCTGTTCGAATCCAGCTTCCAGCACCAGAACCTGCTCAGCCTGGACGGGCGCATCATCGACACCAACTCCGCGTCGCTGGCGGCCATCCTGGCCGACAAGGACGACGTGCGCGATGCGCTTTACTGCGAGTCTGCCTGGTTTGCCGATACGCCCGGCGTGCCCGAGGTGGTCTGCGCCGCCGTGGTCGAGGCCGCGGCCGGCATGCCGTCGCGGCATGAACTGGAGCTGCGCCTGCCTACCGGCAAGCGCGCCTTCGACTTCTCGTTCCGGCCGTTGTTCGATCACCAGGGCGCGATCACCGCGGTGGTGTCCGAGGCGGTGGAAACCACCGCCCGCCGGCAAGCCGAAGAAGCCCTCCGGCAAAGCCAGAAGATCGAGGCGGTGGGCCAGCTGACCGGCGGCATCGCACATGACTTCAACAATATCCTGACCGTCATCGCCGGCAACGTCGAGTACGCCAAGATGTTGACCGATCGTCTCGGCGACGGCGCAGGCAACTCCTCCCGCGCCCTGGACAACGCGATGAAGGGTGTGATGCGCGCCGCCAACGTGACCCAGCGCCTGCTCGCCTTCTCGCGCCGTCAGCCGCTGAAAAACATGCCGGTGGACCTCAACGAGCAGCTGCGCGGCATGCAGGACATGCTGCAGCGGTCGCTTGGCGAACTGGTGCAGATCGACATGCTGCATGGCCCGGATCTGTGGTGCGTGGAGATCGATCCGAGCCAGCTCGAAGCCTCGGTGCTGAACCTGGCGGTGAATGCACGCGACGCCATGCCCGAGGGCGGCCGGTTGACCCTGGAGGTCGACAACATCCACCTGGACGACGATTACACGGCGCAACACCCTGATGTGCCCGCAGGCCAATATGTGATGGTCCGGGTCCGCGACACCGGCCAGGGCATGTCCGCCGACGTCATGGCGCGCGTGTTCGAGCCGTTCTTCACCACCAAGGAAGTCGGCCGCGGCACCGGGCTGGGACTGTCCATGGTCTATGGCTTTGCCAAACAGTCCGGCGGGCATGTCCTGCTGGATTCGAGCGAGGGCGTCGGCACCACGATCACCCTGCTGTTCCCGCGCTCGGCCGCCGCACTCCCCACCGCCCGGCTTGGTGACGAGCAGGCGTTGAACGGCTACGAGGCGCAGGCCGAAACGACCGTGCTGGTGGCCGAGGACAACGACGACGTGCGCGCCTACACCGTGGAGACCCTGCGTCAGCTCGGCTACCGCGTGCTGGAGGCCCACGATGGACCTTCCGCATTGCGCCTGCTGGAACGCAACGAGGCCCACGTGGATCTGCTGTTCTCCGATATCGTCATGCCCGGCATGTCCGGCTGGGCCCTGGCCAAGCAGGCGCTCGGTCAGAAGCCGGACCTGCGGGTGTTGTTCACCTCGGGCTACCCGCGCGACATCGAGGCCAGCGGCGGCGTCGGCAGGAACATCACCATCCTGCCCAAGCCGTTCACGCGCACCGACCTGGCACGCTCGATTCTTGGTGCCCTCCGCGAGGACAGCCCCGCTGCCGGCGGCGGCAGCGCTCTGCCCCCATGACGCGGGCCTCCCGTGCGTTGCACGGCGGGCTAACATGCGCGGGCGCTAAGGTGGAGCGCTACGCAGGTACCTGCATGCCATGAGGGCGAGCCACCGCAATGACCGTTGTGACAGACCACCCGCGATGCCGCGTGCTTCTGGTCGAAGACGATGCGCCCATCCGGGAGATGACCAAGGACATCCTCAGCGAGGACGGTTTCGATGTCCTCGATGTTGCTGACGCCGAGACAGCGTTGGGCTGCCTGAAACGCGAAGGACCGTTCGACCTGCTGGTCTCCGATGTCGGGCTGCCCGGCATGGATGGCCGCGATCTGGCCACGCTCGCCACCACGCTCCACCCGGCCATGCCGATCCTGCTGGTCACCGGCTACGCCGGACAGGCAGGTGCCCGCCCCGACTTCCTGGCCTGCGGCATCAAGCTGCTACGCAAGCCGTTCACGCTCCGGCAGTTGCTCAGTACCGTCCGGGCGCTCGTCTAGCCGCCCGGAACGCGTTCAGTGGTTGCTGCTGGCAGACAGCAGTGCGCGTGCCCTGCGCTCCAGCTCGGTGGTGGTGAAGGGCTTGGTGAGCACTTCCATGCCCTCCTCCAGCTGACCGGCACCGACCGCCGCAGAGGCGGCATAGCCGGTGATGAACAACACCGGCAAGCCCGGGCGGACCTGACGTCCAGCGTCGGCGACCTGGCGACCGTTGAGTCCACCGGTCAACCCGACATCGGTGATCAGCAGATCAATCGTCTCCTCCGACCGCAGGGTATCGATCGCCTGCCCCCCCTCCGGTGCCTGCAGGACCCGATAGCCGGCCCCGCCCAGCACCTCGGTAAGCAGCGCACGGATCGCCTCCTCGTCTTCGACCACCAGAATCGTGCCGACGCTGGGTGCCGATGCCACCGGCACGTCCTGCACCGTGTCTTCGGCCGGCGTGCCCGCCGCTTCGCCGATGAAGCGCGGCAGATACAGCTCCACCGTCGTGCCCTGGCCGAGCTGCGAATCGATCCGCACCTGCCCGCCGGATTGCCGGGTGAACCCATAGATCATCGACAACCCCAGCCCCGTCCCCTGGCCGATCGGCTTGGTGGTGAAGAACGGCTCGAACACCTTTTCGATGACCGCCGCGTCCATCCCGGTGCCGGCGTCCTTGACCGCAAGGCGGATGTAGTCGCCTGGCGGCGTATCCAGAAGCGCAGCGGCCTGCCCCTGCAAGGTGACATTCGCGGCACTGATGATCAGCGGGCCACCGTCGGGCATTGCATCGCGTGCATTGATGCACAGATTGAGCAACGCATTTTCCATCTGCGGCACATCGACCAGCACGGCCCAGGGATCGGAGTCCAAGTGCGTGGAGATCGCGATCGACGGCCCCAGCGTGCGCGAGATGATGTCGAGCATCCCGCGCACCATCGTATCGGCCACCACCGGCGTCGGCGCCAGCGTCTGCCGGCGCGAGAAGGCCAGCAGGCGTTGGGTGAGCGCGGTGGCGCGTGCAGCACTGGACTGTGCCATCTCCAGATAGCGGCCGACATCGTCATAGCGCTGCTGATCGATACGCAGCTCCAGCAGCTCCAGGCCCACCGAGATGGCGGTCAGCAGATTGTTGAAGTCATGCGCCAGACCGCCGGTCAACTGGCCGACCGCTTCCATCTTCTGGCTCTGCCGCAAGCGCTCCTCGGCCACCTGCAGCTCAGCGCTGCGGGCCTGCACGCGCTCTTCCAGGGTCTGGGTCAGCTCACGCAGCTGGTCTTCGGCCTGGCGCCGCTCGGTCACATCCGCCGCGGTGCCGAACCACTCGGTGATCACCCCCGTGCTGTCCAGCAGCGGCACTGCCCGCATCTGCACCCAGCGCACGCTGCCATCGGCCAGCAGCGTGCGGTGTTCCAGCGCCAGCGGCTGACGATGCTCCATCGCGCGCGCGATGGCCTGCTCCAGCAGCAGCAGATCGTCGGGATGGACGTACTTTTCGCGCCAATCGGTGATGACCGGGAGGCCATCGTTGGCTGCCTCCGCACCGGTGGGCAGGATCTGCCGCATCTCGCGCCAGTCCGCGCTCACCGCATACAACGACTGCGAGGAGGCACTCACCAGCGCGCCAAGGCGACGCTCGCTATGCACCAGCGCCGCGCTCGCCCGCTGCTCTTCGGTGCGATCGCCCAGCACCTTGACGAAGCCCAGCACCGCCCCGTCTTCGCCGCGAAGCACGGTCATCGCGCCGTTCGCCCAGAAGCGCTCGCCGGACCTGCGCATCAACCAGCGTTCACCACTGACGCCGCCGGATGCGATCGAGACCGCGCGGTTGTGTCGCAGCCGTTCGGCCTGGATGTCCTCGGCGGTGTAGATCACCTCGACGCTTTGGCCCAGCATCTCTGCCTCGGTCCAGCCAAAAATGTGCTCGGCACCGGCGTTCCACAAGGTCACCCTGCCCTCCAGGTCGGAGGCCACGATCGCATAGTCCTTGGCACTGTCGATGATCTGGCGGTTGCGGGCCTCCACCCGACGCATCGAGCGCTGCAGCTCGATGTGGGAGGTGACATCCAGGCCCTGCACGAACACGCCCGCCGTGGTGCCATCCTCCCCGGCCACGGGTTGGAACACGATATCCAGCATCCGCCTGGCCGATGAAGGGTCGGACGGGTATGGGGCGTCGTACACCACCTCGTTGCCGATGTAGGGCTTGCCGGTGCGATACACCTCGTCCAGCAGCGGCAGGAAGCCCTGCTCGACGATCTCCGGCAGCGCGTCACGAATCGACTTTCCAAGCACGTGCCGATTGCCGACCAGCCGCTCGTAACCGGGATTGGCCAGCTCCACCCGATGCTCCGGCCCGCTCAGGAATGCCATGAACATCGGCGATTTGTCGAACAGCGCGATCAGCCGCTCGTTCTCACGGGCCAAGCGTTGCTGGGCCACAACGATGTTGGTCACCTCGTTGGTGACACAGAACGCCCCGCCAACACTGCCGTCGTCCAGATGGATGGGCGAGAACGAGAAGGTCCACCAGGTCTCTTCCGGCTCACCGCGGCGGCTCATGGCAATGGGCAGGTTTTCGTAGCGCGAGGCATTGCCGGCAAATGCCGCCTCGATCGGGCCCCGCACCGCATCCCACGCATCGGCCCACAGCTGCTTCAGCGGGGCGCCCAGCGCACCCTCCAGGCGGGGGCCCAGGATCGGGCTGTAGGCATCGTTGAAGAAGAAGGTCAGATCATCGCCCCAGACCACATACATGCTCTCGGGCGAGGCCAGGATCAGGTTGATGGCATTGCGCAGCGCACTGGGCCAGGTTTCGATCGCGCCCACCGGCGTGGCCTGCCAATCCAACGCCCGGACCTGCTCGGCCACCACCCCGGTACTGCCCGGGAAGCGTCCCGGCGGTCCTCTCACGCGCACCACCACAGCAGCACCGGAGCGCGCACACCGCGCACGGGCGCGGGAGAGGATGGACAGACAGACGTCATCGGGGCACCAGACCTTGAACTGAAGGCATTGCAGAGCGCGGGGGGAAGGCAGCGGCCAACGGGTGGCCCACCAGAACGGGAAAGCAATTTACGCCACCGCCTGCAATTCTGCGTCAAGGTGAGGGCCGGTGGAATCCTGGCGTCTTTCCGGGCCGCCGATGGCCTGCACGCCGCCCGGACAACAGGTTGCGGATGATGCGCTTCTCCCCTCCCCTGCGCCTCCGTCATGGCCAAGCCTACCGGCTCCCGTCTCGTCATCTACGCCGCGCTCGCCGGCAACCTGGCCATCGCCATCGCCAAATTCATCGCCGCCGGCATCTCGGGCAGCTCGGCGATGCTCAGCGAGGGCGTTCACTCGCTGGTGGACACCATCAACGAACTGCTGTTGTTGTATGGCCTGCGCCGGGCCGAGCAGAAACCCGATACCACCCACCCGTTCGGCTATGGGCGTGAGCTGTACTTCTGGAGCTTCATCGTCGCGCTGCTGGTGTTCGCCGCCGGTGCCGGTGTCTCGGCCTACGAAGGCATCCAGCACATCCGTAACCCGGAGCCGGCCACCAACCACCTGATCAGCTACATCGTGCTCGGCGTCTCGCTCGTGTTCGAGGGCGCCTCCTGGTGGATCGCACTGCGGGAATTCCGCGCCACCAAGGGCGCGATGGGCTACTTCGAGGCCTTCCGCCGCAGCAAGGACCCATCCACCTTCACCGTGTTGCTGGAAGACAGCGCCGCCCTGCTCGGGCTGGGCTTTGCCATGATCGGCCTGCTGGCCGCACAGTTGCTCGAGATGCCGATCCTGGATGGTGTGGCCTCGTTGTGCATTGCCGGCGTGCTGGCCGTCACCGCCTTCCTGCTGGCCCGCGAAACCAAGGGCCTGCTGGTAGGTGAGCCTGCGCATCCCAGCGTGGCCAAGCGCATCCTTGCCGTGGCCACCCATGATGCGGACCTGCGCCGGGCCAACGGGGTGACCACGATGCAGATGGGCCCGGACCAGGTGGTCGCGATGCTGAGCGCGGAGTTCGAGGATGATCGGACGACGCCGCAGATCGAGGCGTGCATCACGCGTATCGAAAAGGCGGTGAAAGCGGAGTATCCGGAACTGGTAGCGCTGTTCGTGAAGCCGCAGACGCCAGAGGTGTTCCAGGCGCGCAAGGCGGCGTTGGGGGATCCGCAGTCCGCACCCTGATCGGGAAAAGGCCAGCACGACGCCATCACACCCGCCGTTGGATGCTCACTCCACCCCACTCCCCCAGGAACAACGATGCCCCACGCACGCCCCTTCGTTGTCCATGCCTTCGAAGCCGCCTACTCCTACACAGGCGCGGTCGAACGCATCATCGCGCTGACTGTCGAATGTGGCCCCTGCGGCACCACCTCCTCGGCAGATGCCAGTCTGATCCACCTGCCTGGCGGCGCACTGTTCCGCTGCCACCAGTGTGGCTCGCACCAGGCGATCAGCCACGCACGGCTGGATGCCCGCAACGACATGGTGCCGCAGACCTCCAGCGTCGCGCTGCTCTGAGCGAAGCAGCCCCGAAAGCCGGGGCCATGAGCCAACGCCATGCGCCGTTTTGCACAAGCCATGGCTGACACGCCGTCGCTTCCTGAGGGACTTCCGGGGTCGCTGCGATGAACGCGAGGCAGACCAGTGACGAGGAATGACGTCGCCTGCACTGGAACTTCACCGGCACGACACCGCGACTCCCGCAGTGTGGCGTTGCCCAGCACGGGCACTCTCTTCCCAACTATGTGGAGTCAACCATGGACAAGAATCGCACTGAAGGCGCCAAGAACCAGGTCAAGGGCACCGTGAAGGAAGTCGTGGGTAAAGTCACTGGCGACAAGACCAAGGAAGTGGAAGGCAAGATCCAGAAGGGCGTCGGTGAAGTTCAAAGCGACGTGGGCAAGGCGCGCGACGACGCTCGCCGTTGAGGTTTGATCCCGCGGCTCTCTGACCCGTTCAGGGCAGAGAGCAGCAGGAAGGAAATCAACTCCGCTGCCTAGAACTTGACCGACATGCGGGCCCAGTAGAACCGGCCGAGCACATCGTAGGTGGCGACGTCTGTATTGCCGTTGCCGCCATTGTTGGCGTAGTACAGCGGCGCCTGCTTGTTGGTCAGGTTGTCGACGCCGAGCTCGAAGCTGGTGTGCCACGGTGCGACGGTGTAGCCCACCTGCACGTTGTGATACACGAACGACCCGATCCTGCGGACCACACCGGCCTCATCGGTATCGGCCGACAGGCCCTGGTCCAGGTCGCTGCTGCCGATCCGGGTCTTGCCGACGTAACGTGCCCGCCAGGCGGCACTCCAGTCGCCCTGCGCCCAGTTCAGCGTTCCCAGCGCACGCCAGCGCGGGAAGTTGCCGTACGCATAGGTGTACATGCCGCCATTGCGGATGGTCACCGTGCTGGGGTCGGTGGTGTCAGGCAGCACGTCGTAACGCTCCAGGTAAGTGCCGTTGAGCCCTGCCGAGAAGGTGCCCCAGCGGGTGACCGGCAACCGGTAGGTCGTGTTGAAGTCCACTCCGCGGGTGGCCAGCGTACCCAGGTTGACGGTGGGTTCGGCCACGTAGTTGATGGTGCCGTTGCCGTTGCGGTGGATCAGCGCGCAGAACGCGCTCGCGGGGTTGGCATAACACTGGTTCAGCACCGTCTGCGCCGATACGCCGGTGATGGTGTCCTCCAGATCGATGCGCCACCAGTCGGCACTGATCGACAGCCCCTCCAGCCAGCGCGGATCGTAAACGAAGCCCACGTCATACGACTTGCCGGTTTCCGGCTTGAGCTGGTAGCCCGCGACCTCGGCACCGGACGCCTTGCCCGAAATCTGGCCATCGGCCTGGTGGTAGCTGCCGTTGGTGGGCACGTTGGCGCAGGCCACGTCGTTGCCACCGGTGTAGCCATTGCACGGATCATTGACCGTTGGCGCATCGCCCACCACGCCCGAGTACAGCTCATTGATGTTCGGTGCACGGAAGACCTGCGAGACGGTGCCGCGCAGCAACAGGTCCTGGATTGGACGGTACTCGATGGACACCTTGCTGTTGGTCTTGCTGCCCACCGAGCTGTAATCGGAGAACCGCGTGCCCAGGCTGAGGTTGAGCGACTGCACGCCCGGCAGATCCTTCAGCAGCGGGAACAACGCTTCGGCATACGCTTCTTTGACGTCGAAACTCCCGCTCAACTGCGAGGCGCAGAACTCTATCACGCCGCACAAGCCGTTCTCGTCACCCGTCCACAGCGCGTCGGCCTTGCTGGTGCTGGTTTCCTTGCGATACGACACACCGGCCGCCAATCCCACCGTGCCGGCCGGCAGCTCGAACAGATCCCCGTTGGCATTGGCTTCGAACTGCTTGACCGTATACACACTGGTCGCCACCGGGTTGACCACCATCGACTGCAGGGTGCCCAGGCTGGACGGGTCGTTGATATTGAAGATGTTGAGCGGCGTGCAACCGGCGATGACGCTGCCGGCGCTGCCGCACTTGACGGTGCCGTCGCTGTCCAGGAACGACGGACCGACCGCCTGGTTGAAGGCGGCGTAGTCCAGGAAGCCGTAGTTGGTCGAGGTCTGCTTGACCCGACCGTAGTTCAGGTTGACGTCCCACCGCCAGGAGCTGTCACCAAAGCCACCGCGAAGGCCGGGGCTGATCTGGACATTATCGGTCTTGTACTCGTAACGGCGATTGCCAAGCACCGTGGCCCGCGTATTGAGATCGTTGTAGGACGTGCCAGTGGTGCGATCGGTGCCGAAATTGACCCCGAACGGGTTGTAGTAGCTCTGCGCGGAGACCAGGAAGTTGTCGCCATTGGCGAAGATCGGGATCGGGGCGATTACCGAGGCCGATTCGGTTTTGCTGAACCAGGTATTGAGGTAGCCCTCAACGTTGTCGGTGAACCGGAACGTGCCCAGCGCAAAGGCGTTGGTGCGTTCCTGGGGCGTCTGCAGCAGGTTGTAGGGCTGATAGTTGTACGAGTCGTTGGCGGCGGTGTAGCAATGGAAGTCGCCCGGGTCCGTCGCGCCGGACACACCCCCGTTCAACGTCACCCGCGAACAGCCGTTGCTCGCCGCCAGTGCACGTGATGCGGCCGAGCCGTCATTGAAGTTGATCGACCCGGTCGGTGTCGCGGACGAACCCTGTTTGACTGCCACGCCGCTGCTCAGGTACAGGGCATCCTTGGAATAATCCCGATTCAGCGCAGAAACCGCGTCCAGGTTGTGATACGACACGCCAGCCACGATGCTGCCGCGATCCCAGGCCTTGCCACCGGTGAGCGAGAAATTGCGGCGATTGCCGTCACGCTCACCACTGGTGCCGAAATCCGCGGTGAACTGTGCGCCCTCGAAGGTGTCGCGCAGGATGAAGTTGACCACGCCACCGATGGCGTCTGAGCCATACACCGCCGATGCTCCATCGCTGAGCACCTCGATGCGCTCGATCATGGTGGCCGGGATCGCATTGACGTCGTTGTAGGCAAGGCGCACGCCGTTGACCAGCACGAGCGTGCGCTTGTCACCCAGCCCGCGCAGCGAGATGGTCGAGGCGCCGGTGCCGCCGCCGTTGTTGGTGTTGGGATTGGTCGAATTGCCTGCAATGGATGGCAGTTCCTGCAGCAGATCGCCGACCGTTGCCTTGCCGGTGGCGGCAATCTGCTGCTGGGTGACGGTCACCACCGGATTGGCGCTTTCGGTATCGACGCGGCGCAGGCGCGAGCCGGTGACGACGATGCTGTCCAGGGTCGTAGGTGCGCTGCCGGATGCGGCGGCCGTGTCCTGCGCAAG
>Ga0247813_10000405_pt1 | contig 42083 bp, 31 predicted proteins | sample UWRJL169409C1_FD_180719 | JGI IMG/M metagenome (GOLD analysis project Ga0247813, IMG submission 180719) | Plant litter microbial communities from Arlington Agricultural Research Station in Wisconsin, United States - UWRJ-L169-409C-1 | ecosystem: Environmental > Terrestrial > Plant litter >... | reverse complement strand
GGCACCCGCCGCGGGAGAGAGATCATGACACGTCCATCCATCCGCCCTTCGCTTCTCGCCGTCGGCGCATCGCTGGCCTTCGCTACCCCCGTACTTGCCGAGCCGCTCGCCACCGTCGACCGCAACGGCAGCCTCGTCGCGATCGAACCCTATGCGCCCAACATCGTCCGCGTCACGATCGCGCTCGACCGCGACGAGGTGATCGCGCCGCCCGGCGCCGGTCCCAACGCCAAGCCGGACGCCACAGGTTGGAACCACCGCACCGACGCGACCGGCGACATATTCGCCTCGTCCGCGCTGTCCCTCACCATCGACGCCAAACCCTGGCCCAAGGCCCCCAGCCAGATGGAGCGCTATTTCGTACCCTCGCTGCCGGGCGTCGGGATAACGATCAAACGCGCCGACGGCAGCGCGCTCGCCGAGATGACCGGTTGGGAAATGGCGCCGCAGACCGTCAATGGCGAGAAGACGTTCCGCGTCGGCGCCCGCTTCGCGGTGCACCCCGACGAACATTATTACGGGCTCGGCCAGAACCAGGAGGGCAAGCTCGATCTCAAGGGCCGCACGATCGACTGCCGCCACAATTACGACGCCCCTGCCGGTGAAACGGTGTGCGTGCCGTTCATGGTCACCAACAAGGGTTACGGCATCGTCTGGGACAATGCCGCGGCCACGACGGTGTCCCCGGGCCTGCACAACGCAACGCATTGGCAGTCGAATGTCGGCGAACGCGTCTCGTTCTTCGTCATCAGCGGCGCGACCACCGACGAGATCTATTCGGGCTATGCCAAGCTCACCGGCGCCACCCCCCTGCCCCCCAAGGCCGCATTCGGGCTGATCCAGTCCAAGGCGCGGTACGAGACGCAGGCGGAATTGCTCGGCGTTGCCGACGGTTATCGCAAGCGGAACCTCCCGCTCGACGTGATGGTACTCGACTGGTTCTACTGGTCGCGGATGGGCCAGCTCGATATCGACCGCACCTATTTCCCCGATCCCAAGGGCATGAACGACACGCTCAAGGGCCTCGGCATGCGCTCGATCATCAGCGTCTGGCCGCGCTTCGAACGGGAGTCGCGCTATTACGACATGCTCGCGACCAAGGGCTGGATGCTGCACGACAAGGACGGCAGCGTCGTCGATGGCCTGCCGATCCGCGCCGACCGCGCCGGTGGCCTGCTCGACTCGACCAATCCCGATGCGCGCGAATGGTTCTGGGGCAAGATCCGCGACAATATTGCAAGCCAGGGCTTCGACTGGTTCTGGCTTGACGAGACCGAGCCGGACCTCGTGCCCGACGGCCATTTCTATTCGATCGGGTCGGGCGACCGCTATCACAACCTCTATCCGCTGGTGCATACGACGGGCGTCGCAGAAGGCTCCGCGCGCGACCGGCCGGATTTCCGCAACCTGATCCTCTCCCGCGCCGCCTATCTCGGTACGCAGCGCAACGGCGCGCTGTTCTGGTCATCGGATGTCCAGTCGACCTGGGAAGCGCTGCGCCGTCAGGTCCCCGCCGGGCTCGGCTTCACCGCCACCGGCATGGCCTATTGGAGCAGCGATACCGGCGGCTGGCAGTATCCGAACGGCCCCAAGGCGCTGAACCCGGTGTTGCTCGACCCCGCCGGCGCAAACGCGATGCAGCCCAGCTATGCGGATTATCCGGAGCTCTTCACGCGCTGGTTCGCGTATAATAGCTTCACGCCGACGCTGCGCATCCACGGCCAGCGGCCCGGTACTGCATTGTGGGATTACGGCACCGCCGCGGAGCCCGTCCTCGCGAAGTTCCTGAAGCTGCGCTATGCGCTGATCCCGTACATCTACTCGCTCGGGCACACGACCTATCAGACCGGCGCGCCGTTCATGCGCGCGCTGTTCATGGATTTCCCGAACGATCCGAAGGTCGCCGACATGGGTGACGAATATATGTTCGGCCCGGCGTTCCTGGTCGCACCCGTGACCGATCAGGGCGTGACCAGTCGCAAGGTCTATCTGCCTGCGGGCGCGGACTGGTACGATTATTGGACCGAGAAGAAATACACCGGCGGCCAGACGATCGACGTCGCCGCCCCGATCGACCAGATCCCGCTGTTCGTCCGCGCCGGATCGATCCTGCCGATCGGCGTGCAGGTGCCGAGCACTGCGACGCGCCAGTTGATCGAATCCATACGGATTTATCCGGGCCGCAGCACCAGCTTCTCGCTCTACGACGATGACGGCATCACCAATGCCTACAAAAACGGCGCCGGCAAGACGGCGACGCTACGCTGGGACGACGCCACCGCGCGTTTCAGCGCGTCGACCACGCTGCCGACCGGGCAGAACGCCGCCACGCTCGTTCGTGTCGTCAAGGGCCAGTAAGCCCGTGCGGCAGCTGCCGGTCGCGGACAGCACGGAACACTCGAGGATGAACGGCGTCTGCTGAGCGGTTCCGATTATGAGTTGTAGCGGATTTAGGTCGCACAGCGATAGCCTGCCTGTCCGTTGAACCGCGCGGAAGCCCATATCGACATCTTCAACCGCTGATCGGGTCCCGCTTCCCGAAACCGGTTGGCCATTCGTCAAACTCCCCATTGGCAGCCGTCATCGCCACGTTAGGTCTCTGTCATAAACAGAAAAATACCGGAGCAGGAGCGTCGACAGCGTACAGGGGGCCCGATGAATCTTCGACAAATCCAGGTGTTCCACGCGGTCTATTCGGTCGGGTCCATCAGCGGCGCGTCGCGCCTGCTCAACGTGTCGCAGCCTTCGGTCAGCAAGATCGTCAAGCATGCCGAAACCAAGCTGGGCTTTCCGCTGTTCCGGCTGGTGCGCGGGCGGCTTGCTCCTACCGAAGAAGCGCACATCCTGTTTCGCGAGGCGGCCGATCTGCATACGCGGATCGACACGTTCCAGCGTGCCGCCCGCAACCTGCTCTCGACCTCCGAAGGCCATATCCGGATGGGCGTGCTGCCCTCGCTGGCGCTGTCGCTGATCCCGGAGGCGGTAGTGCGCTTCCGGCAACAGCGGCCCCGCGTCACTTTCGAGATATCGGCGGTCCATCACGACGACTTTCGCGATGCGCTCGTGTCGCGGGAATGCGATTTCGTGATCGGCCACCATCTGTTGCTCGATCCCGGGATTTCCGCGGTCGTGATCGGCAACGGCCGGGTCGGCGCGCTGTTCAACCGGCGGCTGCTGCCCACCGCCGAAACCGTGGTGACCGCGGATATGCTGGCCGCGCACGAGGTGATCGGGCTGAGCCCTAAAGTCGCGATCGCGGGGCTGGCGGACGCGGCGATCGCGCCGATGGTCACGCCAGCGATCGTGGTGCATTCGGTCTATCTTGCGGCGGCGCTTGCGCGGCAGGGCGCCGGTATCGCGATCGTCGATGAATTCACCGCGCGCGGCTATGTCGACGAGGATCTGGTGTTCCTGCCGCTTGCGCCGGCCGTGACGTTCGAACTGAAAGTGCTCTGCCTCGGTGCCAATCCGCTGACGCGCCTCGCACGCAATTTCATCGACCTGAAGCGGCAGATGATCGCAGTGCCGACAGACTGGGTCGTCGACCCCTATGGCGGACGCGGCAAGGCACTGGTCACGCATTGACGCGCGCGATTCTATCGTCACTCCGGAGACGATGACGTGGACGTTTTGCTCTGAATAGCGACGTCGATCCATAACTTTTACGGCGTGGTTGAAGGTATAGCCCGCGTAATCTTCACGCGTTTCGGCGAGCTATTTTAGGTCCTAGGATATCTGCAAATCCGGCATGGCACGGCGCGTAATTGTCGTTCCCGGCGAGGTCTGCACGCGCCAGTGCCTGACCCGGTACGCACCTATTCCGTTATGGCATGGACGTCGCAATCATCGGCATGGTCGCGACCTCCAAGTCGTCTTGACCGGGTGGGCCTAACTGATAGCCCTGAGTCCTTAGGGGGAGACGTCTGCGGCGCTGTTAACATGCCGGACCACCAGCAGAAATCGTGCGGATCGACAGGCAGAACTGCCGCGTCCGAAACGACATCGCATGGATCCGGCAACTGGGGGTTAAAATGCGCGCGTTCACATATTCGGATTCGTCCCGTCGCCGTCCTACCATCGTAACGCGATTGCTCGGCGGAACGTCGGGCGCAGCGCTGATCGGTGCGATCATGCTAGCCGGGGCAACCAGCGCGTACGCGCAGGATACGCAGCCGGTGCAGACCGTGCCGGACGTTCCGACGTCGGCGGTCGCACCTGAGCTTGCGGGGGACGACACATCCGCCGAGATCACCGTCACCGGATCGCGCATCGCCCGCAACGGCTATGACCAGCCGACCCCGGTAACCGTGATCGGCCTGCAGGAAATCCAGGCCTCGGCACCGGCCAACATCGCCGATTTCGTGAACCAGATCCCGTCGGTGTCGGGCAGCGTGACGCCGTCGAACACGCAGCGCAACCTGAGCGGCGGTGCCGGCGGCATCAACACCATCAACCTGCGTGCGCTCGGCACAGCCCGTACGCTCGTGCTGCTCGACGGCCATCGCTCGGTCGGCTCGCTCGCCAGCGGCACCGTCGACGTCAACACGATCCCCCAGGGTCTGGTGAAGAGCGTCGAGGTCGTCACCGGCGGCGCGTCGTCGGTCTATGGATCGGACGCGGTCGCCGGCGTCGTCAACTTCATCCTCGATCGCACCTATACCGGGCTGAAGGGCGAGGCGAGCTACGGCGAAACCACCTACGGCGACGACAAGACCTATCGCATCTCGCTGACCGGCGGCCTGTCGTTTGCGGGTGGTCGCGGTCATGCCCTGCTCAGCGGCAACCTCGTCCGGCGCCACGGCGTCTACGGCGCGGGATCGCGGCCGTGGACCGATCGGGCGATGCACATGATCCAGAACCCGGCCTATGTCGCCGGCAACGGTGCACCCGAGTATATCGCGTCGATGCAGTCCGGCCTGAACACGACGACCGGCGGCGGGATCATCACCAGCAACTCGATCGGCACCAACGGCGTCTCGCTACGGGGGACCTATTTCGGTCAGGGCGGTACGATCAATCATTACGATTACGGTCCCAACCGCCTCAACAATCTGCCCTGGACGGTCGGCGGCGACTATAAGCTCAGCCAGCATTATTACGGCACCTCGATCCAGCCCGAAGAACAGCTTTCGAGCATCTTCGGTCGCTTCAGCTTCGATGTTCTGGATAACCTGCAGGTCTATACGGAGCTTTCGTACAACCGCAGCAACCAGATCAGCTGGGGCGGCTATCACACCGACAAGGCCAATGTGACGATCCGTGGGGACAACGCGTTCATCCCGGCGGCGCTCCGGTCGCTGATCCCCAACAGCAGCGCGTACACCTTCACGCTGGGGACGTGGAACCAGGATATTCCGACCCGCGAAAGCCATTACGACCGCAACGTCCAGCGCTACCTGCTCGGGTTCGAAGGATCGTTCGACCTGCTGAGCGCCTGGAAGTGGGATGCCTATTACCAGCGCGGCGTGATGAACGCGAAGGAAGGGCTGGTTTCCGCAAACCGCGTCAAGCTCGGCTATGCGCAGGATGCGATCCGCGACGGCGCCGGCAACATCGTCTGCCGTCCGACCGCGGCGGCCCTCGCGGATCCGCTGTTCAGCGGTTGCGTGCCGTTCAACCGCCTCGGCATCGGCGTGAACTCCGCCGCCGCGGTCGATTACATCATGGGCACGCCCTATGACGATCGGCGGTTGCAGCAGGACGTGGCGGCGCTGAACTTCAACACCAACATCAAGAACCCGTGGCTCGACGCGATCGGCCTCGCGTTCGGCATCGAACACCGCAAGGAGCAGATTTCGGGCTATGTGCCGCCGCAATACACCGCGGGCTGGTATTCGGGCAACTTCACCGCCACCAACGGCTCGTACACCGTCACCGAAGGCTATGCCGAGACGGTCGTGCCGTTGCCGCTCAAGCTCGAGCTGAACGGTGCGGCGCGCTACACGCACTACAGCGAATCCGGCAACGTGGTGACGTGGAAGGCGGGGCTCAGCTGGCAGCCGATCAGCGATCTTCGCCTGCGCGTCACGCGCTCGCGCGATATCCGCGCGCCGAACCTGTCGGAACTGTTCCAGGGCGGCAGCCGTAACACCAACTCGATCGGCGATCCGTGGCAGGGCAACCAGGCGGTTCGCTACACGCAGACCGTCACCGGCAACCTCAACCTGCAGCCCGAAAAGGCGGACAGCTGGGGTCTCGGCGTGATCTACCGGCCATCCTTCGTGCCCGGCCTCGGCCTCTCGGTCGATTATTACGATATCAAGATCAAGGATGCGATCGGTACGCTGGGGGCACAGGACATCGTCGACCGCTGCTTCACCGGCAATGTCGATTTGTGCCAACGTCTGCAGGCGATCACCCCGGGTGGCACGGTCGCCTATGGCAGCCCGGGCTTCGGCAGCGCGGGTCCCGGCCCGACCGTCAGCGAATATCTGATCGCGAACAGCCCCTACAACTTCCTGTCCAACCGGTCGCGCGGCATCGATTTCGAGGCCAGCTATCAGTTCGACCTGTCGAGCATCGCCGCCAAGCTGCCCGGCAAGATGAACTTCCGCGGCATCGCCACGCATTACCTCGAAGCATCCGAATCGAACGGCGTGCAGGCGCCGACCAACGTGGTCGGCGAGAATACGGGCGGCGGTCCGGCCGACTGGACCTATCGCATGACGGTGGGTTACGCCGTCGACGCCTTCTCGATGCAGGTCATCGGCCGCGGCGTCAGCGGCGGGGTCTACAACAACAACTGGGTGGAGTGCACGACCGGGTGCCCGGCCTCGAACACGATCAACCGGACGATAGCCGACAACCATATCGACGGTGCGTTCTATCTCGACACCTATGTCGCCTATGACCTGCCGATCGGTAACGTGAAGAGCCAGTTCTTCTTCCGCGTCGCCAACCTGCTGAACAAGGACCCGGTTCCTGTCGGCAAGGGCCCGTCGGACACGTCGAACGTCGATCTCGGCATCAATCAGACGATGTACGATTATCTGGGGCGGTCTTTCCGCGTCGGTCTGCGCTTCGACCTGTAGGACGCCACGACTACCCGGCCGACCTCATGTCCGGCGACGCCCCCGCGTCGCCGGACTTTCGATTCATGCATCCGGCTTCTGCAGCGCCCGATCGAGCAACCGCGAGATCGTCTGCGGTGAGTTCGTCCGTCGCGCCAGCAACTGGTAGAGCACGGGGATCAGTACGAGCGTGATCAGCGTCGCGATCGATACGCCCCAGACGATGACGATGCCGATCGCCGATCGCGCACCGGCGCCCGCACCTTCGCTCAGCGCCAGCGGTACCGCCCCCAGCACGGTCGCGATCGAGGTCATCAGGATCGGCCGCAGGCGCCGGACCGCCGCCTCGATCACCGCCTCCTCGAACGCAAAGCCCTCGTCGCGCAACTGGTTGGCGAATTCGACGATCAGGATGCCGTTCTTCGCAGCCAGCCCGACGAGCATGACGATGCCGATCTGGCTGTAGAGGTTCAGCGTCATGCCGGTCGCCGCCAAGCCCAATATCCCGCCCGCCACCGCCAGCGGCACCGTCGTGATGATCACCGCAGGATGGACGAAGCTTTCGAACTGCGCGGCCAGCATCAGGTAGATGATCAGCACCGTCACCGCGAAGATCACCCAGATCGAACCGCCGGTCTGCCTGAGCGACAGGCTCTCGCCGCGATAGCCGATCGCCAGCACTTCCGGCGACTGCTTCGCCTCCTGCTCGAGGAACGCGAGCGCGCGGCCGAGCGAATACCCCGGCGCCAGCCCGCCCTGCAGCGTGATCGCGCGCATCTTGTTGAAGCGCCCCAGTTCGCGCACAGAGGCGCTGTCGCGGGTGTGGACCAGGTTGGACAACGGCACCAGCGTGCCCGTTCGCGACCGCACATAGACCGATCCGAGCGCCGCCTCGCGGTTGCGGCCCGATGCCTCCGCCTGCACCAGCACGCGGTATTCCTCGCCGTCGTCGACATAGGTCGACACGCGGCGCGATCCCATCAGCGACTGCAGCGCCTGGCTGACGTCGTTGACCGAGACGCCCAGGTCGCCGGCGCGCCGGGCATCGACGTCGATCAGCATCTGCGGCTTCGATTCGACATAGTCGGCATCGATGTTGACTAGCCCTGGATTGTCGCGCGCCGCCGCCAGGATGCGATCGCGCGCCTTCGCCAGGTCTTCGTAGCGCGCACCGGCGATCACGAAATTGACCGGTTGCCCACGCCCGCGGCCCAGCGACGACCGCACCGTGGCGTTGCCGCGTACCGCCGGCACGTCCGCCAGCGCCTTCGTCACGTCGCGCGCCACATCGACCGACTGCACCGTCCGCTCGTCCCAGGGACGCAGGTACAGCGTCATGCTGGCGCCGTTGAAATCCTCCGCCACGCCGTATTGCAGGGGCAGCCGCGCGTTGAACCCACGGATCGGCTGGTCGCCGCCGACCATCGGCAGCACGAGCGATTCCACCTGCTGCGTATAGTCGTTGAGCTGCGCGAAGCCGGTACCCTCGGGCGCATTGATGCGCGTCTCGATCACGCCGGTATCCTCGGGTGGTATCAGTTCCACGTCGAGCGTGGTGAACTGCCACGCGGCAAAGCCCAGGAACGCGGCGATCACCAGCAGCACGGGCAGCGGTCGACGGACCAGCCGGCGCAGCATCCCTGCATACCCCCGCTCGATCCGTTCGAAGCGATGATCGACGAACCGCGTCAGACGCCCGCCCTCTTCCCGGCGCAACAGCTTGGAACTCAGCATCGGCGCCAGCGTCAGCGCCAGCACGCCCGAGATGCCGACCGTCGCGACCATCGCCACCGCCAGTTCGCGAAACAACAGCCCGGTCTGGCCGGCGATGAACATCACCGGCACGAACACCGCGCAGACCACCGCGGTGGTGGAGACGACAGCGAACCCGACCTGGCGCGTGCCGAGGAACGATGCGACCAGCGGCGTCTCGCCACCGACGATCCGGCGGTGGATATTCTCCAGCACGACGATCGCATCGTCGACGACGAGCCCGATCGCCAGCACCAGCGCGAGCAATGTCAGCAGGTTCAGCGAATAGCCGAACGCCCATAGCACCGCGAAGCTGGCGAGCAGGCAGATCGGCACCATCAATGCCGGGATCAGCGTCGCGCGCCAGCTGCCCAGGAACAGGAAGATCACGACGACGACCAGCACCGCCGCTTCGGCGAGCGTCCGCCAGACCTCGTGGATGGCCTGTTCGATGAACAGCGAATTGTCCGATCCCATCGCCATCGTCACGCCGGCGGGCAGGTCGGGCTCGATCTGTGCCTTCAGCGCCTTGACCGCCTGCGCGACCGCCAGCGTGTTCGCCCCCGACTGCCGGACGATACCCAGGCCCATCGCGGTACGGCCGTTGAAGCGAAACGACCCGTTGGGATTCTCGGCACCGATCTCGACGCGCGCGACGTCGCCCAGCCGCACCAGATAGCCGTCGGCACCGCGGCCGACGACCAGCGTCCGGAACTCTGCCGGCGTGCTGAAGCTGCGCGTCACCCGCAACGACACATTCTGTTGCCGCGCCTCGATCCGCCCCGCGGGCAGTTCGACGTTCTGCGTCCGGAGCGCGGCTTCCACGTCCTGCGGCGTCAGCCGGAACGCGGCGAGCCGGTTCAGATCGAGCCAGACGCGCATCGAAGGGCGCGCTTCGCCGGTGAACTGGACCTGCGCGACGCCGTCGATCGTCGAGAAGCGATCGACCAGGAACCGGTCCACCCAGTCGGACAGCTTCACCCGGTCCCCGCTCGGCGCCTGCACCACCACGTACAGGATCGGCTGCGCGTCGGCATCGACCTTGCGTACCTCGGGCGGCAACGCATCGTCGGGCAGGTCGCCGGCCGCCCCCGCGACCCGGTCGCGCACGTCGTTGGCGGCACCCTCGACATCGCGCCCGGGACGGAATTCGACGGTGATGTCCGATCGCCCGTCGGACGAGCGTGACGAGATCGTCTCGATCCCCTCGACCCCGGCGAGGCGTTCCTCGAGCACCTGCGTCACGCGGCTTTCGACCACCGCGGCGGCGGCGCCGGTATAGCTGGTCTGGACCGAGACGACCGGCGGGTCGATCTCGGGATATTCGCGCATCGACAGGTTCAGGAAGCCTACCAGCCCGATGATCGTCAGCAGGATCGTGCCGACCGCCGCGACCACCGGGCGCCGGACGGACAGGTCCGACAGCATCATCGCGCGGCCGCCTTCGCTATCGTCTTCGATGTCTTCCAGCGCAGCTTCGCGCCGTCGGTGACCTTGACGACACCCTCGGACACGACCCGCGCGTCGGCGGCCAGGCCGCGGACCTCGATCAGTCCGTCGTCGCGCAGCCCCGTCACGACTTTCGTGCGTACCGCCTTGTCGCCAGGCCCGACGACGAAGACGTAGCGCTCTGCGCCGTCGCCGATAACCGCCAGTTCGGGCACCGCGAGTCCCTGCCGGCTGGCCGCAGCGACGGTCACGGTCAGCAGCATGCCGGGCTTCAGGCGGTTGCCGGGGTTGGCCAGGATCGCGCGCACGCTGGCGGCGCGGGTTGCGGGATCGATGACCGGATCGATCGTCGCGATGCGGCCGGTGAACCGTGCGTCGGGATAGGCGGCGGCGATCGTGCCGATCGACTGGCCGACCGCGACGCTGCCCAGCGCGGTTTCTGGCACGGTGAAGTCCAGCTTGATGCGCGAGATGTCGCTGATCGTCGCGATCGGCGCACCGCTGGCGACGATCGCCCCGACCGAGATCATCCGCAGCGAGGCATAGCCCGAGAACGGTGCGCGGATGACGCGGTCGGCGATCTGCGCCCGGGCATTGTCCGCCTGCGACCGCGCGCGCTGCGTCGCCGCGACCTGTTGCTCCAGCGTCGCATTGGTCGCGAACCCCTTCGCCGCCAGCGCCTCGACACGGCCGAGTTGCGCACGGATCTGGCGCTCCTCGGCCTGTGCGCCGGCCAGCGCGGCGCGTTCCTCGGCCTGCGTCATGACGGCAATCACCTGCCCGGCGCGGACGAACCCGCCATCGGTGAAATGCAGTTGTTCGATCCGCTCGGCCACCGGCGCGGCCAGCGTGACCTGTTCGTTCGCGCGGGCGGTGCCGATTGCTTCGATGCGATCGACGAACAGATGCGGCTGCGGTGTCACGATCGTCACCAGCGGCGGCTGCTTGGGCTTGCTGCCACCCGCCTTCTCGCGACACCCCGCCAGCATCAGGACCCCGACAAGCAGCACGACGCCGACGGACGGATATCGGGAAGTCGGCCGATCGGGCGTTGCGAGCATGGAGTTTCCAGGGTTGGTGCGCTGCGGCGAAAGGCCGGGCAGACGGCAAGCCGCCATATTTCCCCCACCGCTGCAACCGGAAATCCCGCGCCCGCTCTGCGCTCGCGACGCGCAACGGTCGGCGCATAGCCCGGGGCTATGGACGTCCCAACACTATGAAAGGCTTTGCACCGCCGTGCGCCCTCGCGCCGGACGGCTATTGCGGTAGTGTTGCTGCAGTGCATGATGCGACCGCGTCCGACACCGACATCCAAATAAGGGATTTTGATGGTTTTGCTGGGAAAGTTGGGGATCACGCTGGGGGCCGTCGCGCTGATCGCATCGACCGGTCCGGTTGCCGCGCAGGGGTATGAAAAGCAGGCCAAGGCCTTGCTCGATGGCGCCAAGTTCAAGACTGCCAAGGCCAGCCTCGACAAGGATTACGCGCGGATCATCGCCGACATCGTCACCCTGACCGAGGTCGAAGCGCCACCGTTCAAGGAAGCGACGCGCGGCGCGATGTTCAAGGCGATGCTCGCCACCGAGGGACTGACCGACGTCACCACCGATACCGAAGGCAATGTCTACGGCACGCTGAAGGGCTCAGGCGCAAGCAACGACGTCTTCGTCGTCACCGCGCACCTCGATACCGTCTTTCCCGCCGGCACGAATGTGAAGGTCAAGCGCGAGGGCAACAAACTGATCGCGCCGGGCATCGGCGACGACACCAGCAGCCTGCCGGTGCTGCTCGCGTACATCCGCGCGATCAAGGCGGCACGCTTCACGCCGGGAATCGACATCGTGTTCATGGGCAATGTCGGCGAGGAGGGCCCGGGCGACCTGCGCGGCGTCCGCTATCTGTTCGGCAAGAGCCCGCTGAAGGATCGGATCAAGCATTTCATCTCGTTCGAACCCGGATTGGGCGACGACATCACCAACGCAGGCGCCGGATCGCGGCGCTACAAGGTGACGTTCAGCGGTCCCGGCGGTCACAGCATGGGCAATTTCGGGACGGTCAATCCGGCCTATGCAATGGCCGACGCGATGACCCGGCTCGGCAAGCTGGCGGTGCCGACTGCGCCGAAGACGGTGTACAATGTCGGCGTCGTCGAGGGCGGCACATCGGTCAATTCGATCCCATTCGCGATGTCGATGCTGGTCGACATGCGCTCAGGCGGCAAGGCCGAACTCGACGCGCTCGAAAAGCAGTTCCTCGGGATACTGCCGGTCGCGGTCGATGCGGAGAATGCGGCCCGCTCCACTGCACGCGGCAAGATCGCGGTCGAGGCGAAGCTGATCGGCGACCGGCCGGTCGGCGAAGTGGCGGCGGATGCGCCGATCCTGCGCATGGCGATCTCGCTGCGCAACGCGGCGGGCGTCAAGCCGGTCCTCGGCACCGGCTCCAGCGACAGCAACATTCCGTGGAGCATGGGACGTTCGGCGATCACGCTGGGCTCAGGCTTCGAGACCAACGGGGCGCATTCGCTCGACGAATATCTGGTGTCGGACAAGCCGAAGGACGTGGATAACATGGCGCTTGGTCTTGCCACGGTCCTGCTGATCGCGGGCGCCAAATAGGCGCGTCGCCGATGTGATCCGGTCGTCCGATGGGCGGCCGAAACGATGCAATTGGGGGAAAAGACGATGCGTACCGTGATGCTAGCCACTACCGCGCTGACATTGGTGTTGGGAGCCGCGGCACCTGCCCTGTCCCAGACCCCGTCCCAAACTTCGACGCCCCGGATCACCGCGGCCGAGACGATGATGAAGACCAAGCCCGGCGCCGACTATTTCCTCGCCGACTATACGCAGGTCAGCGCCTGGCTGCAGAAGATCGCGACCGAGAGCGACCGCATCAAGCTGGTCAACATCGGCAAGACCGCCGAGGGCCGCGACCAGTATATGGCGATCGTCTCGTCGCCCGAGAACATCCGCAACCTCGAGAAATACCGCCAGATTTCCGAAAAGCTTGCCCTCGCAAAGGGGCTGAACGACGCGCAGGCCAAGGCGCTGGCGGCCGAGGGCAAGGCGGTCGTGCTGATCGACGCCGGCCTTCACGCCACCGAGGTGACGAACGTCCAGACGCATATCCAGATCATCGGCGAGATGCTGACCGGCACCGATGCCGAGACGCTACGCCTGCTGAACGACGACATCACGCTGTTCGTCTTCGCCAATCCGGACGGGCTGGAACTGGTCGCCGACTGGTACATGCGCCCCGCCGACAAGCTGAAGCGCGACAGCGGCTCCATCCCGCGGCTGTACCAGAAGTATATCGGCCACGATAACAACCGCGACAGCTTCATCTCCAACCAGCCCGAAACCACCAACATGAACCGCGTCGCGTATCGCGAGTGGTTCCCGCAGATCCTGTACAACGAGCATCAGACCGGGCCGGTCGGCACGGTGGTGTTCATCCCGCCATTCCGCGATCCGTACAATTTCAACAACGAACCGCTGGTCATCAACCAGACCGACGCGGTCGGCACCGCCATGCACGCGCGCCTCGTCGCGCAGGGCAAGGGCGGATCGGTCTCGCGGTCGGGCGCACCCTATTCGACCTGGTTCAACGGCGGCATCCGCACGATCGGCTATTTCCACAACCAGATCGGCATCCTGACCGAGATCATCGGCAACCCGACGCCGATGGAGATCCCGCTGGTGCCCGGCAACCAGCTCGCCCGCCAGGACGAGGTGATGCCGATCGCGCCGCAGACATGGCATTTCCAGCAGTCGCTCGACTACATCAAGGAGATGGACCGCGCGGTGATGGATTACGCGTCGCGCAACCGCGAGACGGTGCTCTACAATCGCTACATCATGGGTCGCAACCAGATCCAGAAGGGTAGCAGCGACAGCTGGGTCGTCACGCCAAAGCGGATCGACGCGGTCAAGGCGGCGGCCGAGACGATGAAGAAGGAAGGCGGCGGCAGTCCGCTCGACGAACTGACCGGCTACGACACGCGCGCGATCGTGCCGACGTCGCTGTACAAGACGGTGCTGCAGGACCCCGCCTATCGCGCGCCGCGTGCGTTCGTCCTGCCGGCCGATGCGCAGCCCGACATGCCGACCACGATCAAGTTCCTCAACGCGCTGATCAAGGCGGGTATCGAGGTCGAGCGCGCACCGGGCGCGTTCAGCTACGAGGGCAAGGCCTATCCCGCCGGATCGTTCGTGGTCCGCGCGGACCAGGCATTCCGCCCGCATGTCCTCGACATGTTCGAGCCGCAGGATCACCCGCAGGACTTCGCCTATCCGGGCGGGCCGCCGATCCGGCCGTACGACATCACCGGCTACACTCTCGCGTTCCAGATGAACGTGAAGTTCGATCGGCTGCTCGACGGCGCGCCGGCGCATTTCCCGCTCGTCGCCGACGTGATCGACACGCCGCCCGCTGGCCAGATGATCGGCACCGGGACCGCCGGCTACATCGTCAGCCACGCGACCAACAACAGCTTCACGCTCACCAACCGGCTGCTCAAGGCTCGCCTGCCGGTGCATTGGCTGAAGGCCGCGACGACGGTGGACGGCGAAGCGATGGCGCCCGGCGCCTTGTGGATCCCGGCCGGCGGCCAGGCGCGCGCGATCGTCGAGACGGCCGTCTCGCAGTTGGGGCTGACCGTCCACGCGGTCGCCACCAAGCCGGCCGATGCCGCGACCCTCATCAAGCCGCCGCGTATCGGCCTGGTGGATATCTATGGCGGGTCGATGGCGTCGGGCCACAACCGCTGGATCTTCGAACAATATGAATTCCCGTACACGCTGGTCTACCCGCAGGAGCTCGACAAGGGCGGGCTCGACAAGAAATACGACGTGCTGATCTTCCAGACCGACGTGCTGGGGCGCGAGGGTGGCCGGTCGCAGGCACAGCCGAAGCCGGCGGACATCCCGGTCGAATGGCGCAAGGCGCTGGGCAAGATCACCAAGGAGACGACCTATCCGCAGATCGCGTCGTTCGCGCGCGCCGGCGGCACCGTCGTGATGGTCGGCAACGCCACCGCGCTGGCGGCGGGGATCGGGGTGCCAGTGGTCAATGCGCTCAGCGAAGTCGATGCGGCGGGCAAGCGGACGACGTTGCCGAGCACGAAATTCTACGTGCCGGGCTCGGTGCTGCAGGCCAAGGTCGATGTCACCGATCCGCTCGCCTACGGCGTCCCGGCGACCGTCGACGTGTTCTACAACAACAACCCGACCTATTCGCTCACGCCAGCCGCGGCGGGTGTGCGGCGGGTCGGTTGGTTCGCCAGCGAAGACCCGTTGCGGTCGGGCTGGGCCTGGGGCCAGAAGGCGCTGAACGACACCGCGATCGTCGTCGATGCCACGCTCGGCCGCGGCCACGCCTATCTGCTCGCGCCCGAAGTCACGCAGCGCGGCCAGTCCTACGCGACGTTCAAGTTCCTGTTCAACGCGGCGCTCTACGGCCCCAGCCAGGCCGGCGTCGCAACCGCCGCGATGTCCGCAAAGACCGACAAGCGCGCGGATTGACGTGAAGGCGGGAGGGAGACGAGCCCCTCCCGCCCGATCGACGACAAAACCGATTGCCAGTCGGGAAGGACGGGCTTCTTTGCGCGAACCGTTGCCGGAGAGCGACGGTAAAACAGACTAGCGGTCCGCCGATCCGACGAATCCGCTATTCGCGGACACCCAGGCCTTCGTCGAAACGGCACAGGCAAGCGAAGCGCTGAAGGCCCGGGCGCGGCAAATGCGGGACGACTTTGTCGCCGCTCTGGCCGCCGTTCTGGCGGAGGCTGCAGATCGTCCTAGCGATGATGCTGATGCCTACCTCGCTGCCGGCCTGATTGCCTCGACGTGGAGCACCGCATTCATAAGGGCCCACGCTAAAATGAGCGAAACGGGCGACCTTGATGCGGCGAAGGGCACTTTCCTCGCCTTAATGGACCGAGGGGTGCGGGGTACGCATGCCGCTCTGTCCGATACCCCTTACGCCGCAGGATCTTGACCACACCTGGACATCCGCAAGCTGTTTTCCGCGCCCCAACCTCGGCCATTCATCAGAGTGTTGGTCGCCGTGTCGGCCTATTTGCGGTCATCATGCTGCTCAGAACTTGCGCCTTACAGCTTCATTAAACCGGCCGCACGAAGCGCTTCACCGATCGCCTGCCCCGGATTGAAAGATGGTAAAGCCATATTCATCGGCCGAGCGCCGGCCGTCACTGGAGCGTCGGCAATGGAAGGAGGCCGGATCGGCGCAACGTGTGGTACGATGCCCCACGATGCCGCGATCCGGTAGCTGGAAGATATTCCCGCATCGAGCATATGAGGACCGGGAACGCCGCAAGCTTCATCGCCCGAGGTCGAAATCGGCGTGCCGTGGCCGAGTCCTTCGACGACGTATTCCTCGATCACGACGCGGCCCGTCTTGTCGTGCCACGCCCGGTGCAACTGGCCATCGACGCGGTTGGTGGTTGGTGGCGAACCAACGCCGTGGATCCCCCGCCACTGCTCCACGATCAACCCGGCATTGACCGCGTTCACCGTCGTGTCCGCGGTTCCATGCCAGACCGACACCGCCGGCCATGACCCCCGGTATGTCGAGGCAGCGCGGACGCGTTCACTTGATGCTACCCGGTCATGGCCGTGACCGCGCATCCGCTCAAGTGCTTCAGGTACGCTCGCCGCGGTGCCGTAGGGCAGCCCTGCGATGATTGCACCGGCGGCGAACACCTCCGGGTGCGTGGCGAGCATCACCGATGTCATCGCCCCACCCGCCGACAGGCCGGTCACAAACACCCGCGAAGCGTCCAGCCGGTGCCGTTCGATCGCCGCGGCGACCATCTCGCGGATGGACTCCGCCTCCCCACTCCCCCGTCGCGTGTCGGCTGGTACGAACCAGTTGAAGCAGAGATTGGGATTATTGCCGCGCTGCTGTTCGGGGTAGAGAACGGCAAAGCCGAAACGGTCGGCAAGCGCCGACCAGCCCGACCCCCGATCGTAAGCGCCCGCCGACTGCGTGCATCCGTGCAGGACCACGACAAGCGGCGCACCGACGGTCAGGCCGGCCGGGACATGCATCAGCGCGTGCAGATTACCTAGGTTCCGACCGAACTCGTTCATCGGAACGAGCCCGTATGGAGCAACCGCTTCGCTCGCTAACTGAAGATCGGTGCTGAAGCGCTTAAATTTCGCGATGGTATCAGAGATCGAAGGCATGGCGGCCCCTCTTGTCGGCAGCTGGAGAGCAGGTGACATGCAACTGCAAACAGCCACCGTTGTGCGATGCAGCATAGCTGGGTGCCCTGCCGGCGATCCGCAACCAGCTTAGCTTCGTGACGCTAGCGGTCGCATGGAGCGGAGATGGCCAATCGCGGGCGCGCCAACGGCACTCGGCACTGGAACAGGTGTCTCTGGTCGCGCGCTCGGCTTTCGCCCTCCGGCAAATAGTGCGTCGAAGCAGTTTCTCGTTCGTTGAGCCGTTCGAGTGGACCGCCTGGGTGAAACACCGATGAAAACCATATTGCTGCCGGATGGCGAGCGAATCCCTGTACTTGGCCAGGGCACGTGGATGATGGGCGAGCGTAGCGAGCGCCATGCCGCCGAAGTCGCGGCACTGCGCACGGGCGTGGAACTGGGCATGACCGTGATCGACACCGCCGAGATGTACGGCGACGGTTCGGCAGAGATACTCGTCGGAGAAGCGCTCGGCGACGTTCGCAACCAACTGTTCCTGGTCAGCAAGGCCTATCCGCAGAACGCCTCGCGCAGCCGCCTCGTCGCCGCGTGCGAGGCAAGCCTGAAACGGCTCCGCACTGACCGCCTCGACCTTTACCTTCTCCACTGGCGCGGATCGATCCCATTGCGCGAAACGGTAGAGGCGATGGAGGCGCTCAAGACGGCCGGCAAGATACGGCACTGGGGTGTCAGCAATCTGGACACCGCCGATATGGAGGCGTTGGTGGCGGCCGGCGGAGGCGCCTGCGCCACCGACCAGATCCTCTACAACCTGACGCGGCGTGGTCCCGAGCACGACTTGCTACCATGGCTGGAGGATCATGCCATGCCGGTGATGGCCTACAGCCCGGTCGAGCAGGGACGGCTCGTCGCCAACCCCGCTCTGAACAATATCGCGAAGTCCATGAACGCAACACCGGCGCAGGTCGCCCTGGCCTGGACGATGCACCGCGGTGGCGTCATCGCGATCCCGAAGGCGGGCACGGCGGCGCATGTCCGCGAAAACCGCGGGGCCGCTGATCTCGTGCTGTCCAGTGACGTGCTCGTCGCGCTGGACGCCGCGTTTCCGCGTCCGCGCGATCGTGCTCCGCTCGAGATGCTGTGAGCACACGGTGCCGTTGTTCTTCACCGCCGATACCCACTTCGGCGATCATCGCACGATTAACATTCAGGGGCGGCCATTCACCTCTGTCGCGCAGATGGACCGGACGATAGTCGACGGATGGAATGCGGTGGTCGGGTCGCAGGACGAGGTCTGGCACTTGGGCGATGTCGCGCGGCGCGCCGCCGACGTTCCAGCGCTGCTCGCGCGGCTGAACGGCATCAAGCATCTTGTCCGCGGCAACAACGACGACCCAGCGGTCAGCCACGTCGAAGGGTGGGCAAGCGTGCAGGACTATGCCGAGATCGTCGTCGACGGCGTCCCGCTGGTCCTCTGTCATTATCCATTCAGGTGCTGGAACGGCCAGCACCGCCGCTCGATCAACCTTCATGGTCATAGCCACGGCAGACTGAAGCCGATGCCGCGCCAGTTCGATGTGGGCGTGGACGCGCGCCGCTACCGCCCGGTCACGCTTGACGCGCTGCTGCGGCCGACTGACGACGATGCCGCGTCCAAGGCTTCTGCGACGTGAGCAAGGATAACAGCCCCGCCGCATATCCAACGACGCCGGATGGTCGGTACTTCGTCGTCCGCGGACGCCTTTGGCGACGGTCGGACCCATCGCTGTCCGAGGAGCGACGCACCGAACTGGTGGGCGAACTGATGCGAGCCAGGGGCGCGGTCGGCACCGCATTGCGTCAGGACGATGCGACCGGCCTCGCGAAGGCGCGGGCGGCAGTGGACTGCGCCAAGGTGGCACTGGGCGAACGCGGGCCGGTATGGTGGCAGGACGGTTCGCCCGACCTCAATCGTCGCATGGTCGCCGGCACCGTCTACGCGGATTGGTTTGCGCAGTTGAAGACGACGGAATGACCAACGTTTTGTCCCCTCCCCCCGCGTTTTTTGGGAACGGGGTGGCGGCGGCATTCTACACTCAGCCCCGACTGCCCAGGTATTTCGACGACGCCGATACACTGCCACCCCGCCAAACCGGGAGTCATGCGGCGAGACGCTCGGACAGGAAGTCGACGAACGACCGGACTCGAGCAGGTGTTTGGCTGCCACCCACGAACACCGCGTGAATGAGTTCGACGTCACCAGGATTGTAGTCTTCGAGGATCGGCACCAATCGACCGGCTGCGATGTCATCGACGACGCTGAACGCGCCGACGCGTGCCACGCCGACACCGGCCGCCGCGAGCTGGCCGAGCGTCTCACCATTGTTCGCTTCGATATTCCCCTTCACCGACAGCACGACGTCCTCGCCGCCCAGCCGGAACGGCCAGATCGGCTCGGCACGGCGAAAGTTGAAGTTGAGGCAATTGTGACCGTGGAGGTCCTCGGGAACGGTCGGCGTGCCATGACGCGCCAGGTAGTCCGGCGAGGCGACGATCACCCGCCCGCTTTCGCCGAGCTTGCGTGCGGTCAGCAGACTATCCGCGAGCATGCCGAACCGGATCGCGACATCCGCTTGTCCGGCTGCGATGTCGACGATCCCGTCGCTCAGCGCGATATCGATCAGGATGTGCGGGTAGAGCGCGGCGAATTCGCCCAGCAACGGCACGATACAGAGCCGCCCGTGCGATAGCGCCGCGCTGATCCGCAACCGGCCACGCGGCGCCCCCTGGTCGGCGATCTGCCGTTCGGCATCGTCGAGGTCGGCAAGGATACGCCGCGCGGTTTGGAGATAGGCCTGCCCTTCCGCCGTCGGCGTCAGTGCCCGCGTCGATCGCAACAGCAGGCGCACGCCCAGCCGCGCCTCGATCCGGTCGATCGACCGCGCGACGGCCGAGGGCGTCAGGCCCAACGTGCGTCCGGCGGCGGAGAAACTGCCCTCACGCATGATGGCCGCGAAGATCTCGAGCGCGCGCGCGCGATCGCCGCCATTGCCCGCCTTTGCGTCCATATCAAAAGTCCTTCGCAGTGCCGCGACCTTATCCGGCGCGCCGATATCGACCATCTATGCTTTCAGACATTAGCTAGGGAAGCGCGCATGGACTATCGGCAATTGGGATCATCGGGGTGGCGCGTGCCGGCGTTGAGCTTCGGGACCGGGACCTTCGGCGGCACGGGACCCTTGTTCGGCGCCTGGGGCCAGAGCGACGAGACCGAAGCGCGACGGTTAGTCGATATCTGCCTCGATGCCGGCGTCACGATGTTCGACACGGCCGACGTCTATTCGAACGGCGCATCCGAGACGGTGCTGGGTGCCGCGATCAAGGGACGGCGCGATGCGGTGCTGATCTCGACCAAGACGGGTTTGCCGATGGGCGACGGGCCGCAGGACTGGGGCGCGTCGCGCGCGCGGCTCATCCGCGCCGTCGAGGCCTCGCTACGCCGGCTGGGTACGGATCATATCGATCTGCTGCAGCTTCACGCGCTCGACGCATCTACGCCGGCCGAGGAGGTGATGGCGACGCTCGACACGCTGATTACAGCGGGCAAGGTGCGATATGCCGGGGTCTCGAATTACCCCGGCTGGCAGTTGATGAAGGCACAAGGGATCGCCGATCGCAACGGCTGGCCGCGTCTTGTTGCGCATCAGGTCTATTATTCGCTGATCGGCCGGGCTTACGAGGCCGACCTGATGCCGCTGGGCGCCGATCAGGGTATCGGCGCGCTGGTGTGGAGCCCGCTCGGCTGGGGTCGCCTAACAGGCAAGATCGGACGTGATCGACCGATCCCCGCGGGTAGCCGGCTGCACGATACCGAGCAGTTCGCGCCGCCGGTCGAGGCCGAACACCTCTACCGCGTGATCGACGCGCTCGACATCGTCGCAGCCGAAACGGGCAAGAGCGTGCCGCAGGTCGCGATCAACTGGCTGCTCCGCCGTCCGACCGTCGCGTCGGTGATCATCGGCGCGCGCAACGAGGCGCAGTTGCGCGACAATCTCGGTGCCGTCGGTTGGGCGTTGTCGCCTGATCAGGTCGCGACGCTGGATGCAGCCAGCGCGGTACTGCCACCCTATCCTCACACCCCGTATCACCAGCAGGAGGGCTTTGCCCGCCTGAACCCGCCGCTGGTTTGAGGAGGCGAACCATGAAGCTCAATCCAGGCCTTCTGGCGCTCGCGATCGGCGCGTTCGGCATCGGCGTCACCGAGTTCGCGCCGATGGGGCTGCTGCCTGTCATTGCCAGCGATCTCGGCGTATCGATTCCAAGCGCGGGGCTGCTCATCAGCGCCTATGCACTCGGTGTCGTGATCGGCGCGCCGCTGATGACGCTGACGACCGGACGCGTTCCGCGGCGGACGCTGCTGATCCTGCTGGCCGGCATCTTCACCGCGGGCAATGTGCTGGCGGCGCTGTCGGACAGTTACGGCATGCTGCTGGCGGCGCGAGTTCTGACCTCGTTCAATCATGGCGCGTTCTTCGGGGTAGGCTCGGTCGTCGCCGCCAGTCTCGTGCCGGCCGAGCGCCGCGCGGGCGCGGTGGCGGCGATGTTCATGGGGCTGACGATCGCCAATGTCGTCGGGGTACCGCTCGCGACCTGGGCGGGCGAGCACCTTGGCTGGCGGGCCTCGTTCTGGGGGGTTTCCGCGCTCGGCGTCGCGACGATGGCGGCGCTGAGACTGACACTGCCGCCGCTGCCGGCACCGACGGACAGCAATGCGATGGCGGAGTTGCGGGTGCTCACACGTGGCCCGGTGCTCGGCGCACTCGGCCTGACCGCGGTTGGGGCGAGCGCGATGTTCACGGTGTTCACCTACATCACGCCGATCCTGCGCGAAGCGACGCACGCCTCGCTCGGCTTCGTGACGGCGATGCTCGTGACCTATGGCGTCGGGCTGACCATCGGCAACTGGCTGGGTGGTCGCTATGCCGATCGCTCGGTAGACCGAACGTTGATCGTCACGCTGACGTTGCTCGCTTTGATCCTGATCGCCTTCGCGGTGCTGATGCCATTCAAGCTACCGACCGCCATCCTGATCTTCCTGTGGGGAGTCGCCAGCTTCGCCCTGATCCCGCCGCTTCAGGTTCGTGTCATGCACGCCGCCGCCGATGCGCCCAATCTTGCCTCGGCAATGAACATCGGCGCGTTCAATCTGGGCAATGCCATCGGTGCCGCGCTGGGCGGCGGGGTGATCGCGGCTGGCCTGGGCTATCCCGCAGTAGCGCTGGCAGGCGCGGGGGCGTCGGTGCTCGGCCTGGTCGCGGTGATCGTGAGCGTACGGATGGCGATTGATCACTAACGGGATCATCCATCGCCATGGGCGACGGGTATCGATCGCCGAGAGGATCGGCAGCGTGCTGCAGACGCTGCATGAATGGGTGAAGAAGGCCGAGCCGGCATGCTTTTGCAGAAGGCGAGGCCTCGCTCTCCCAACCTCAATCTCGAGCATGCACTCTCGGTTTCGTAGTCGATGACGATCTTGGCTTCCGCGCGGCGTAGTCGGGCATGGGCATGCCGGACGTCGGGTACTACCCGAACGACGGCAGCTTCTCCTTACCGGCAAGGCCGCGTTTGAAACGCCAGAGTTTGGAGCCTTGGGTCGGACGAGGAGATAGAGCCTCACCGTCGGCGAGTTTGTAGTCCCTACCACGTTTTGTGCGACGTTGCGCTTTGAGGTGCACAAGAACCATTGGGGTATGGTGCTGAGGCCGACGTCATACCCTCAGGAATACCCCGAATGAAACGGACGTAGCGGCATTCAGCGGAGCTTGGCCAGATGCTCAAGGCAGCCTTGGAAGGCGCCAAGTCGCAGAAGAAAGACACAAAAAGGCCGCCACAGGCTGTCCTGGGCGGTTGTGGTATAATCGAGAATGGTTGCGGGGACAGGATCACTTCCCGCCCAGACACAAACATATCCTATTGACATATCTCGGCATTATTGTCGGAGGCTGCTTCGATACCCCTCCCGATACCCCTATGAACGTCGAGATACGATGAGACGCTCTCGTTTCGCGACGAACAGATTTACAAGACGCCGTTAGAATCCACCTCAGCCAGAGCCCGTATTTCGAAGTCTTTGAAGATATCGACTTCGTGCTATCAACTACGAAATCATCGGTAGCCAAACAATCTGTTGGTGCGCGGCAGAGCGGAACCGGCTGCCCCTCAAATCCGACCGAACTTGAGCGCAGCGTCAACGAGTTCAAGGGTCGGATGTCCGCGACCGTCACTACCATGATGCTGGCGTTTTCTCCGCTTACGCCAGCAACTATGACGATAGCCCCTGTAGGCAGGCAACGGCCAAGCTGGAGGTCCGTGTAATATCCCTCAGCACAGCTGCGGATCGCGTTCTGTGCACCAGTCCCAGGATGATCATAGCTAGCGCGAATGGCCAGACCGGCTGCAGCCGAGATTACTCGTCAAGGCCGCATACGATTGCCGCCTCACGAGAGAGGCTGATGTGACTAATTCGGCCGGCCATGCGCCTCAACGCAATATGTTCAATTTGGCTCTAGACCTTACAATGAGGGGTTCAGTTTCGCCGGAACTGGACACTGATTGAACGGATTATGTGTTCAAACTCTATGCCCAGCGAGGGTATACCTCGATTGACGCTCTTGTTTGATCAGCATAATGGCCTTTTTTTTCGCACCGTCGTTGACGTGTCGCGTAAAGCTTAAATCGTGGAGCCGCAGAAAGCCTTCGCGCCTCGGGCGGCAGCAAACGGCACAGTACGCCAAATGTTTGCGCCGACAATCATCCCCGGTTTGTCTTTGAGCCCAAAGCCTTCAAACACCGCCAAGTCGCTCAGACGGGCAGTAAAAGCAGGCAATGTCTTTGATCCGATCGCCGCGTCGGCGATTGTCGCTTTGTATGACGCGGTGCTCGCCCTTGGGTCGAAGCCAACCACTCCTTTTGCCGCGGTCACGCCAATACCGTTCTTCGAAAATCCCGACGCTGTCGCGGCAGGCCAATTCAGGATTGTAGCTCCCGCTCCGGTATCGACGATGCCTAGGGCATGAGCGCCCCCATGCAGCGACACTGGCACGGATAGAAAGCCATTTGCCCCGTCAGGGCGAGCTAACAGCGGGTTGTCGATGCATCGTCCCCACCGACGTGGATCAGGTCGATCAGCATCGATCAGGGAAAGGCGCCCATTGGGGACATCAAAAACGTAGGAGTAACGCGAAAGGACATCGTTACCCAGTATGCCGTCGTAATGCTGGTCAGACTTATCGCTGAACTGCGCCATGTCGGTGACGACCACGTCAAGGTTACGGAAGCTTAAGCCCGCGATCTTCAACCTGCGCAGGCGAGCATTTTGAAACGACGACTGAGTGCCGCTGGCACCCTGCACATCGCTGGTCCCGGACGCGGCCTCCGAAAAACGGGGAGCAAGCGCCTGATCAATCACCGTCGCACCCGCGGCGGTATCGACAATGAAGCGGTACGGATGACGGTCGTCACCCAACCTCACTTCGACAACCGCCCAATCGCCACGCATGACCAGAGCGGTGAAGTGTTGCGGTACCGAACGCGCCGCAAGCGGTCCCGAACAGGAAAGCAGCGCTGCGATCATCGAAGCACCAGTACAAGACCGACCGATCAACGTTCTCACTGCGCGTACCCCTGTTCAGCAAGATGGGCGATTACGGCACCTGCCACTGCAGCTGGCGCTTCACGGGCAGGAAAGTGTCCAGCGCCATCGACGACGATCCGCTGATACCCACCGGTAAACCACTGTTCCTGACCCTCGGATTCCTCGGGTGGGTCACAGCGATCGTCGCCCCCCTGGATCATCAAGGTCGGGACGCCGAGCCGTTCCCTAGCGTCTACCCCCTCGCGTTGCAGAGCATAACGGGCGTCCAGCGCTTCAGGCTGCCAGCGGTGCCGATAGCCATGCAGCGTGATCGCGACCCAGTCGGGGTTGTCGAAGCTTGAGGCCGCGCTTTCAAAGTCAGCGCTGGTGTACCAGCCAGGCGGACTCCAGGTGTCCCACTGCGTACGCGCGAAGCCGAGCGGATCCGAGGCCACCTTCATTGCCCCCGCTTCCGACGTCATAAGCCACTGGTACCACCAGCGTCGGCACTGATCGAGGGACGGCACCTCGTACCGCCCCCGTGGCGTGTAACCTATGGCGAGAACCGCCATAGCGGCCAGTCGCTCCGGTGCCAGGGCCGCCATCGCATATGCTGCACGCCCTCCCCAATCGTGACCAACGACCCCAAATCGCTCGATACCGAGTGCGTCGGCGAAGTCGAAGGCGTCCTGTGCGATCGCGACCGAGCTGCCGTCGCGCATGATATCGCGTGATCGAAAGCGTGTTTGGCCGAAGCCACGCAGCCACGGAGCGTACCATCGATAGCCTGCCCCCTCGAGCGCCGAGGTGACGCCTGTCCAACCAGTCGGATCGTCAGGCCAACCATGGAGAAGAAGTAATGGGGGGCCATGCTCGGGACCCCCGCTCAGATAGCCGATCTCAAGCAATTCCGTGCGAACGATCATCGGCTTCTCCCGTCTGGCAACTCATGGACATCCTGGATCAAGTCAACTGGTTCTCCTGCCAGACCGCCTCGTAATTCATCCACCATGCGCGTCCATCCACCGACTTATCTTCGCAATCACCTGATCCTCGATGCCGTAATAGCCATGCGGCGTGAGAGAGCCGCAATTTTTGGCGGACCGGTTAGACCCGCCCGTCACTATCAGCACTTGGACGTCACGGCTCATCGTCAACGCCCGAGCGATTTGTGAGGCGGCCTCTGGCGGGGCCACATTGCACTGGTCGTCCCGGTTGGCGACGATCAGAGCAGGGGCGCGGACGAGCTCGGGACTGGCGCTAAAAACTGTCTCCCCGCTTCCCCCCATTACCGATACGGATTCAGTGAGTACGACACCGGCGATGGTACCTGCAGTTGCATGTGCAGCAGCGTTTACCGCCGCGATTGACCCTTGGCTTGTGCCAAGCAAGAAGACAGGACCAGTTACTTGCCTATGCGCGAGCTTGACCAAGTCGTTGACCACGCTGGCGTAACCCGGTGAACTACGATTCCCCTGAGGTTCGCGTGGCTGATCGTATCCGGAATGAGGACCGTGAAACCGCGTCGCGCCCACATCGTGCGGGTCCGCACGACGAAATTATCGCTGTGCCGAATGTCGGCGCTTCCGGTGAGACCAACATCGCCTGCTCCCCCAGGAAGCATGACAATCGCCGCACGCGCATCTGGAGAAGCGACCAGCAGCACTTTCTGCGTTTCGCCCTGACGAAGCCGCAACTCGACTAATTGCTCGGATACACGGAATGGGTTGTCGGGGCGCCGATCATGTCCCTGTGCAGCAGCTGGATTTGCAAAAGTCGTCAGTGTCGCCACCATAAACAGTGCCGCCATCACCAATACATCCGTCATCTTTGTAATAACGGTCACGGCTCAATCCTTCTAACGGCGCTGTTTGTTACTGGGCGATCTCAGATGACCGCCAAATAACGAGTGACAGCGCTATCGTATCACAAACAATTCTATGAAGGTCCGTTGCAACGCAATTACTGCAGCCCTTCCGGCCACATCAGGGAGAAGTTCATTTTTGATCCGATGGGATCTCAGACACGTTGCGACTGGCGCCGCACCGTCTCTGCAACCGACTGTAGTTCTGTTGTTGGTCGGGCGGCAACGATGCTGAAGCCAACACCGCGATCAGCCCAACTCACCCGACTTAGGTCACCGTCCGCGCTCTCCGTCATGCGAGCGGCCTTATCGATCTCCATCGGGCGGGTCACTACAGCGAGCCGGGTTGACGAAGGACCGTCATAGAGAAACATCGCGGCAGGACCGTGCGGTGTTGCGACCAGACGGCCTCCGGCGAAGCGGTACCCCGCCGCCGCGAGGTCGGGGACGGCAACACGGCTACCGAGCCGTTCAGACGTCCAGTTGACAAGCTCGGCCTGAGCCTGGGGTCCAAACTCGGCCCCACGCTGCGCATCGACGGCGTAAACCCGGTAATTGTCCGTCGCTTCCTGGGCCAGTGCACCGATGCCGGCACGCGGTGGTAGCGTCGAGTTGCGCATACCCCAACCGCCACCGAAACCGACCGCAAGTAGCAATGCCGCGGCAATCGCCTGCCACCACTGCGGTCTCGTTTGATGATGCGATACAATCGTGCCGACCCGCATCGCCGACGGGATCGGCTCGATCGATACAGAGGCGAACATGCCCGCAATGACGGCTCGGTGCTCCGCTTGCAGAGCGAGCCGTCGCGCGACATCTGGATTATCAGCGAGATATCCATCGACGATCGCATGCCGCTCTGGGGGCAGGCGGCGATCGACCCAAGCCATGAGATCGTCTTCGCCGATCGGGGTCGTCATTTTACTCTCCGCAATTTTGGACGTTCGCCAGCGCCGATCAGCTCAGACAGACGATCCCGCCCCCGCGAAAGGCGCGACATGAGCGTGCCGGTCGGTACGCCGAGGATGGCCGCAGCCTCCGCATAAGACAGGTCCTCTACCGACACGAGCAAGATCGCGGCACGCTGGTCTGCTGGCAAAATATCCAATGCGCGCATGAGGTCGCTGTGTTCGATCCCTGTCGATTGTTCGGCCGGTACCGCAAGCACCGCGTCGGCGACCGTGTCGATTGCTACCGGCGTGCCACGCCGCGCCTGTCGCCTGCCATGATCGACCAACAGATTGTGCAGAATCGCATAGAGCCAGGGACGCACCGCGTCGCCATGACGCTTACGCCAGGATCCAACGGCTCGCTCGAGACAATCCTGCACAAGATCGTCCGCCGTCGCGGCATCTCGAAGCCAAGCGCGAGCATATCGTCGAAGACCAGGGATCAGGGGCTCGATCAGGGCGGCGCGTGCGTCCATCAGTCCTGCTGCACTTGCAAGACTGCGCCTGGAACACCGTCATTGCTCTCCGCCACCACCAGAAAGCGTCGCTCGGAAAACGTTTTAGCGGTGACGATCTGTCGGATCGGTCCGGAAACGTTGACGATCGCCGACCCTGCGGGGTTCGTCATGAAATTTGCCAAGGGTTCGAGCTCCCCCGACCCGTCGGCTTTGCCGGCCAGTCCGAGAATATACGAACGTTTGGGTGCCAAGCCCGTCACCGATCCCTGGACCACCTGGATCAGGCCCTGATCGAACAACGTGATACTTGTCGGGCTCGCTACCGCGTTGCCGGGTGCTGCAAGTATCAGGTGGGTGGCGTTCCCGGCCGTGCCGAGTGGCTGAAGATTGGCCGTGCCTGGACCATCGGGAACGGCATTAGGAACGTAGGCGATCGCCTGCGGTGCCTGCCCAATGGGGATAGTACCGGTCACCACATTACGTGCCGTATCGATGACCGCCAGCTTGTCGTCGTTCTCAAGCCCTACATAGATGCGCTTGCCGTCTCCAGACGGCCAGATACCGTGCGGTAGCTTCCCGACGGGAATGGTAGCGATCTGACTGAAATCTTTGGTCCGGAATACTTTGACAAGGTTTAGACCGCCGACGGTCACATAGGCGAACTGCCCCTTCGCTGTGACCGCAAAATTGACGTGATTTGTAATCGGACCGGTGTCGAGCACCTTCTGGATGACAAAGGGTGGCTTGGCGTCGAAGGCGACCGTCTTGCCGACATCCTTGAGCGTGAACCATACCTGCTTGCCATCAGGGCTGGCCGAAATGTTCGGGCAAAATGGGCTAGGTTGCTGCACCCTCCCCACTTCCTTGTGGGTCGCGACGTCGAACACCACCAACTCCGGGTTGAACGACGAGCATACATAGCCGTATTTCCCGTTGGGAGAGAATATGGTCATGCCGGGACCGCCAGGCGTCTTGATGCGGCTCGTCTCTTCGTACGTCTTCGGATCAAGCACCGAAATGTAGTCCTCCCCTCGGACCGTCGCCCATACTTCCTTGCCGTTGGGCGTGAAGAACGCTTCATGCGGGCTGCGGCCGATGTAGGTCGTATGCTTGACCGTGTTCGTTGCGGTATCGATCCAGGTGATAGAGTTCGAACCGATCGAGACGACCGCAAGAGTCTTGCCGTCCGGCGAGAAGCCGAGACCGTGAACAAGCACCTGCCCTTTGTAAAGCGGACTGAAATTGCCAGGTTGCGGGTCACCCAACTTGATCACGCCGAGCAAGGTGTTCGTCGAAGGGTCGGTTACCGACACCGTGTTCGAGAATTGCTCCGCCGCATAGACCCGGTCGCCGCTGCCGACCTTCTGATTTTCGCGATCCCAAGGCGCCTGCCCGTGCTTCCCATCGGTTTGATCGGCTGCAGAGTCGTCATAAACGATTGGAATGTCGAGCGCGGCTGGCGCTGCCCAAACGCCCGGTTGCGCGGAAGCAACGCTGGCAAAACTCGCCGCCAATAGAAAAAGTCGCTTCATTTCAAGGCTCCATGTGCGGATGGGGAAGACCAGACTGCTGCGTAGGAACTGGAGCAGACGGCGGGAGTGGCTGGCCAAGCGCAAGGCGCATGGCGGCGATCTCCTGCTGCTGGTCGACAATAATCTCTTGTGCGATGCGTTTGAGTTGCTCGTTCTTGCCGTATCGAAGCTCAGCCACGGCCATGTCGATGGCACCCTGATGATGCGGCAGCATCATTGTCACGAAGTCCGCATCCACATTGCCCGACGGGGCCACCATCATGCCCGCCATCATCCGCTCCATCGCGGCGTTGACCTCGGTCAGGTAAGGCTTTTCGTCACTCGCAACTGTCGCGAAGGCGGCACCGCCGCCGAAAGCAATTGCTATGGCTATGGAAAAGCGGACCAATGATCGGATGGCAGGCAAGATGGTCTCCTACGCAGAGTCGGTATGTCAGCTTAGACGTCGCCACTCGGCAGTTTATTCCCCGTCACGTGATATTTTCTCCGATCGGGTGCCAGGATCCTGGTTTAGTGACGTTTGCCGGAGTATCTTTGTCTATGCTTGCCGCATGTCAGTGACGCGCCATTCGAGGGGATGACCATCTACGATCGCCATGCATTGCCGCTAAATGCTACGATAAAAGAAATACGCTTCTATATCCAACAATTTCACGTCAATCAGGGCGTAGCCGGTAAACACTATGGTTGTTTCAGCAGCGCATCGCTTGCTCCGCGCTAGCAAGACTTCGGCTATGACGTTCAAATATTTGTTTATTCGGTCTCAAGTCATGCTCAGTAGTGCAAGTAATCCAAAGCTGATCCCGCCAAGTCCGATCAGCGACAGGACGACGGCCCCAGTGACGCGGCCGCCAGCTTTGGCAACGGTGCGAACATCTACCCCAAGACCCAGCGCCGCCATGGATACGACCGTGAGTAGCGTCGCGATCCGGCTGATCGGCACAATAGCGACGGACGGGATCAAGCCCAGTGAGCGACAGGCGACGACAATAAGGAAGCCGACGATGAACCATGGTACGATGTGGGAAATTCCGGGACGCTTCTTTGCTCCTGCTCCGGCGACGATCTCGCCTTCAGGCACCTCTTGAGGAGCAAGTCGCGGCGCCACCAGAGACAGGATCAGACAAACCGGCCCTAACATTAGCACGCGCACAAGCTTCACCAGTGTTCCTGTCTGGACAGCAATCGCACCCAGCGGGGACGCCGCAGCAATTACCTGGGGCACCGCATAGACCGTGAGCCCAGCTAGCGCGCCATAGGCGACGCCGCTCATTCCCAACGCGATCCCGAGCAACGGCAGACCAAGCACTACCACAACGCCAAGGACCGCTGTGAAGGCGATCGAGGCGGCAACATCATCGCTGTCAGCGCCGATTACCGGCGCAACAGCAGCAATAGCAGAGTTGCCGCAAATCGAATTTCCACACGCGATCAGCAGCGCCATGCGGGTTGGAAGGCCCAACAGCCGGCCGATCCCGAAGCTAAGGAAGATAGCGCTCGCCACCACTCCGACGATACCAAACAGAAGCGCGGGTCCAGCTGTCAGGATCGTGGAGGCGCTTACTGATGCGCCAAGCAGAACCACAGCAATCTCCAGTAGGTACTTGGCACTGAACGCAATTCCGGCATGCCATTTGGCATCAGGTGCCCACATACTGCGCACCGCGGTACCAATGAGTATGGCTAAAACCAGAGCCTCTAACCAAGCCTTGCCAACGATCACCCGTTCGCCCGCTTCCAGGGCGTAAGCTGCCGATGTGACGATGCCGCACAGGACAATACCTGGCAGGACACTGATGCGCTCATTGCCCTCGTTATGGGATGCGGGGAACGTCTGAGAAGCGAGAGAAGCCATCGGGATTTCCTTCGGCCCTTCCGCTATGCGGTTATGACCATTCTTTCTAACGCATGAAAATTGTCATTCCGATCGTCAAATCGGATCGGTTGAGGTAGGGCTGCGGTATGACCCTTGAGCAGCTTCGCATCTTCGTTGGCGTCGCCGAACGTCAGCATATGACGGCAGCCGCGCGCGCGCTGCATGTCACCCAATCAGCGGCATCAGCTGCGATCGCAGCCTTAGAGGCGCGGCACGGGGTCAAGCTTTTCCACCGTGTGGGACGCGGCATCGCTCTCACAGAGGCTGGGCAAATGCTGCTGAAAGAGGCACGCAGCGTGCTCGGTCGTGCCGCGGCGGCTGAAGCGATGTTGGCGGAGTTCGGCGAACTGAAGCGTGGAACGCTCCGCGTCGTTGCGAGCCAAACCATCGCAGCCTACTGGCTGCCGCAAATCCTGGCGGCTTTCCACAATCGCTATCCGTCGCTTTCGGTCGAGTTGGCGATCGGCAACACCGAACAAGCGGCAGCCCGTGTGCACGACGGCGAGGCCGACCTAGGTATCGTTGAAGGTGAAGTCGATGATCCGGCGCTAGCGCATTGGCCGATCGGTCAAGATAGCCTAATGCTGGTCCAATCCGTGCCTTTCACGGAGACAAAGATCGATGCTGCGTGGTTGCGACGCGCGCGCTGGGTAGGACGTGAGCAGGGCTCAGGCACCCGTTCGACCCTTGATCGCCACCTGCGGGCGCTTGGAGTCGATCCTTCTACACTTGATGTCGCGCTCGTGCTGCCGTCCAACGAGAGCGTGCGTACTGCGGTCGAGGCGGGCGCGGGCGTTGCAGTTTTATCGTCTCTGGTAGTTGCGCCCGCGATCAAGGCGGGAACGCTGCACAATGCGCCGATCGAATTCCAGCCTCGGCCGTTTTTTGGTCTTCGCCATAAAGAGCGCTATCGAACTAGGGCTGCGGATGCCTTGTTGGAAATGATTGGCGCGCAGCGCTGAGACCCGGTGGGGCGGCGTTATAACTTTCCGATTGTGACCTGCTGCGTAAGCACGGCGTACCAAGCGATCTAACGGGAAGCCGTTGGAGGCTCCCTTAGGAGCTGATCGACAGTCGAGCCAGCTCGAAATTCGGAATTTGAGCGCAGCTTACGCCCGTTCTTCATGCGTCTGTCATTACGACGACAACCGCGGTTTGGTACACTCATTAGGACGCGAACCGACTGGACTAGTCATGACCGAGACGCAGGGCGATCTATTAGGCAGTGCGATTGTACTCCTCAGCACGGCCTTGTTGCTGGTAGCGGTGCATCGCGCCAGCTTGCCGCTGAATCGACCACATGTCCGGTATCTAGTCGCCACCAGTCTTCTTCTGTCCATCATCGGTGTCACAACAGTTATCATCACCTGATATTGACCTAGTAGTAATTGGCTGACTGCTTGACCTTGCGGTGGAAGAATGGCGTTAACTGATCGCCCGCAATCTTTGCGTCGCGAAAGTGTTTCGAATCCGAAACGTTCCGCGAACGACATTAACGACAGTTTCCTCCTCGGGTTGCCGCTCATAATAACGCTGTCGCGAAAATCAGGCCTTTCTTGGTGCGGCCCAGCCGATCCGGGCCAGCGTGCCAAGTAAGGTAGAGCGCGGTACCTTGAAGGTTCGGCAAACAGATGCCTTGCTAGCCCCGCCATCCAGCGCTGCCGTGATCCGTTCGAGCGTCTCCGGATTGATCATCGGCGGGCGGCCACCCTGGCGTCCTCGGCGTTTAGCCGCCGCCAGTCCTGCCATTACCCGTTCGCGTGTCAGCGCACGCTCATATTGTGCCAGTGCGCCGAACAAGGAGAACAGCAACTCACCATGCGGCGTGGTCGTATCCATCTGCTCGGTCAGCGACCGAAACGCGATGCCCCGCGCCTTTAGGTCGGTCACGATCGTCAGCAGGTGCGGCAGCGAGCGACCGAGCCGATCAAGCTTCCACACGATCAGCGTGTCGCCCGCGTTTAGATAGTCGAGGCACGCTTTCAGGCCCGGTCGGTCGTCGCGCGCGCCGGATGCCTTGTCGGTATGGAGATGCCGATGATCGACGCCGGCTGCGACCAGCGCGTCGCGCTGGAGATCGACCGACTGGCGATCGTCGGCCGACGACACCCGCATATATCCGACCAGCATGTGCGACAAACCCCCGAAAACATATTCTCGTACACTTTATCAAAGCGACAGGGTTAGTCGATCGTTATGAGCTGAGGCGGGTGTGGTTCAGCAAAAGCGCAGGTCGGGGGTGTCGCCATTCATGTGTTTTCCGACACTGGCGGGGCTAGTCGGCGCTTAAAAACGGCAGGGCCGTTCACGCCCACACCCGGACGCTCGGGTTAGTAATTCGGAGTCCCGGTAGTAGTCATTCGTTCAGTGGGATTATGGGGAACTTTCCAGACATGAGTTGCAATCGGGGCGCTCGGGATTGGTAAAGCTGTCTAGTTACGGCCAATGGGCAAGCGCGGTAAAATGGATCGCAAAAGCGATTACGCTGATATAATCTGGCATCGGAGGTAAATGCAGAAATGGAAAGTAGCCGTCAGCTGGAGAGCATCGCCCTCGCAATTGCTCCAATGCTAGCGGCTTCTGTATCCGAAGTATGGATCGTGGCAGAAGTTCATGACGACTGGATACAGAGGCGCTACGATGTCGTGTGCAACGGTAAGCTTGTTGAGGGGGTGGAAGGTGAGAGAACCATGAACCGATCCGTCAATGATGCTCTATCCGCCCTAAGGCGTGACATGCTTAAAGAGAGTCAGGAAGATTGGCATCATTGCACCTATGTTTTGAGGTCTGACGGAATCTTCAAAATGGAGTTCGATCGTAGCAGACCGCCGAGCGTGTGAATGTAACGATAGATACTCCTGTAAAAGGAGGCAGCGCCACAGAATGTCGGCCATCGCCAGCACCTTCCCGAAAGCCGCCGTTCCGCTTTCCTGCCCAACCCGGACATTCCCGAAATTCGATCCAGACCGTGCGAAAACTCACCGCCGCCCCCGATACAGACGTGATGCTCGAAACATAACGTCGCCAGATATGGCTGCGACGCAAGATAGCCAATCACCTGGCAACCGACACGCAGCTATATTAGTACGCTACATTCGGGGTTGGAGTTTTCGCACGGTCTGGATCGTTTTCGAGAAAGGTTTCGTGCCGCAACCAGCCGGTTTTGACACCTGTGAAGGCGGGGGATCTGCTAACCTCGATAACTTATTCGGCATGATCCTTTTTAACATTCGATGTGCTGAAAGCGTGTGGGTATCGTTGATCATCCATGGCCAACGAACGACTGTCATTGACCCGTGATTTCAACGGCCCATTCGTTCACGGTGCGGACCGGTTGGAGCATAGCGCCAAGCAGCAAGCAGATAGCGCCGATCGGCGCACGGAGCTTGCTGCCGATCGAACAGTCATGGCAGCGGAGCGCACCTACGCAGCCTGGGTCCGTACCGGGCTTGCCGCTCTAGCCGCAGGAATTGGCGCCCGCGCATTGCTTGAGAACATCGTGCCCGGCTGGCTTGCCGGTGCGACCGCAACCGTCCTGATCCTGTTCAGCGGCTTCTGCTTCGTTGCAGCGGTCTGGCGTGAAATGATTCCTATCGCCCCACCGCGGCCCGACACTCAGCGACTGCCGGCTTGGTTGCTGATCTCTGTGAACGGCTTCCTAGCGATTGCCGTCTTGGCGGCACTCGTCGGGATTTGGCTGCAATAACCGGCGTGACTATCGCCATTTTACGGATTCTGCTTGCATGACCACGCCGCAACTTATGTCGATTGGCCTGCTGATTGGCATGATGGGCCTCTTTCTTTGGGGCCGATTTCGCTATGATGTCACGGCCATCATCGCCCTGCTTGCCGGGCTGTCGCTGGGATTGGTGAAGCCCAAAGCGGCATTTACTGGCTTTTCCGATGACATCGTTATCATCGTTGGATCGGCGCTGGTGATCTCATCGGCAATGCAGCGTTCCGGCCTAATCGAGAGCGCGCTCGGGATACTGGCGCGGCGCGTGACACGCGTCCGGTCGCAACTCGTGGTGCTGACTACGGCAGTCGGGGTATCGTCCGGGCTCGTAAAGAACGTCGGTGCCTTGGCTATGCTGATGCCGGCAGCCGTGCAGACGGCGAAGAAATCGGACACTAGCCCCTCGGTGTTCCTGATGCCGATGTCGTTCGCTTCGCTCCTTGGCGGGTTGATGACCCTCGTTGGTACGTCGCCGAATATTATTGTCAGCAGAGTACGAGAGCAGATGACCGGTGAGCCGTTCGGCATGTTCGATTATCTGCCAACGGGGCTGGGCCTGCTTGTGGTCGGCCTCATTTTCCTGCGTTTCGGCTACCGCCTCCTGCCCAGGGAACGCCGCGCAGCGCCGACCATGGGCGAAGCTCTAAACATCACGGACTATGTCACTGAGGCGACCATCCAAGACGGATCGCCCGCTGTCGGCGAAACGGTTGAGTCCTTCATCGACCGTCATGATAATGAGGTGACGATCGCCAATGTTGTCCGTGACGATGTGCGCACGAGCATTACGGCCGAGTTCCTTCTGGCTGCCGGCGACACGCTGATCTTGGGCGGTGACCCGGATACGCTTGAGCGTGTCATTGCGGGTGACCACCTAGCACTTGCCGGACAGCATCGTGACCTACCGGAAGGCAGCGAAGATGATGAGGTTGGCGTCATTGAGGCGGTCATCACCACCGGCTCCGTGTTGGTCCGCCAGTCCGCTGGACGACTGCGGCTTCAGCAACGCTATGGCGTCAATCTCATCGCGGTATCGCGCGCCGGCAAACGGCTGACCAAGCAGCTCAGCGAGACCGTCTTGCGCGCCGGCGATGTCATTGTTCTTCAAGGACCCCTCACACTCTTGCCGGAACGCATGCGTGACCTCGGTACGCTGCCGCTGGCAGAGCGTGCCCTGCGTCTGGGAAGTTCGAAGCGTCGCTTCCTACCACTTATCATCCTCGCGGTGGCGATGACCGTAACCGCGACCGGCTATGTGCCTGTGGCCGTCGCCTTCTTCGCCGCTGCCGGTCTAATGATGGCGACCGGAGCGCTACCGCTGCGAGATGCCTATGATGGCGTCGAATGGCCAATTCTCATCATGCTGGGCGCGCTCATTCCGGTCAGTGAAACCCTGCGCACCACCGGCGCGTCGGATGTACTCGCGACCTCGCTTGCCCATCTGGCGGCCTCCTTGCCGCCATGGGGCGCGGTCGCCCTGATCCTCGTAGCGGCGATGGCTGTGACGCCGTTTCTCAACAATGCCGCGACGGTCTTGGTGATGGCGCCAATCGCGGCGGTGTTCGCGCATGACCTCGGATATCGCCCCGAAGCCTTCCTCATCGGGACCGCTATCGGGGCAGGATGCGATTTCCTGACGCCGATTGGGCATCAGTGTAACACCTTGGTTTTTGGTCCTGGGGGCTACCGCTTCAGCGATTACGCCCGGCTGGGCGCACCACTATCGGTTCTGGTGGTCTTGGTTGGTACGCCTCTAGTGATGTGGACTTGGCCACTGCACTGATCGCCGGGTACTGTTGATGGGCAGCATGGCCAAGCCGCAGGCGTTCGAAGATACTGAATGGCGTCCGTGGCGAGGAAGCGTACCGGGCGGCTCGGAAGGTTGTGGCACCGCAGATGTAGCAGGCGTAGGCGGCTTCATGCGTTTTTTCCACTCGCGGGCAGCCATGCCCGTTCTCATCGTCCTACTGCTTGCAACAATCACGGCAGCTGGACTGGCGACGTCTTGGACGCTGTCGATTGTGATGTGGCTTTCGAGCGCCGTTCTCGCCGCAGCCCTGTTTGCAACCTTGATGCAGGACGCCGACTGACATGGCTTCAGCGCCACTGATCGATAGCGCAGCTAGTCCACCTGGATCTGGTCGGGTGGCGCCATCGTGGCTCCGTAAAGCTTTTCGATCCAGCGAAGCTGCACTCATCGTGCTGGCCATCATGATCGGCAGTGCAGCCGGATTGCTCAGTGTCGTCCAGGGTACGCTCGCACAGGCGATGCAGCATCTGCTTTATGCCTTGTCGCCGGATGAAAGGCTGAGTGCGGCCACGACGATCCCTTACCTTGCTCTACTTGCCCTGCCGGCTGGTGGAGCCGTCCTCGCACTCTTCTCTTGGGTTACTCATGCTCGCCGGCGCCGGATGGTCGACGCTGTAGAGGCGAACGCCCTTCATGGTGGTCGCATGTCATGGTCCGACAGCCTCGTTATCTCCGGGCAAACGATCCTTTCCAACGGCTTCGGTGCGTCTGTGGGGCTTGAGGCGGCGTATGCGCAGTTGGGAGGGCTCGTCGCCTCGCTCAGCGGCAACTGGTTTGCGTTACGCAGGTCCGATCTGCGCATCTTGGTCGGCGCCGGAACGGGCGCCGCCATCGCAGGTGCATTCGGGGCTCCATTAGCTGGGGCCTTCTATGCCTTTGAGATCGTAATCGGGGCCTATACGATATCAGCGCTGGCACCTGTCGCTGCGGCGTGCCTGGCGAGTGTCCTTGTGGCGCAGGCGTTTGGTGCTCAACCGTATCTGGTTGCGGCTAATGCAGGCGAACAGATCGAGACGTTCCACTACCTTCTCTACGCCGGTCTTGGGGCCTGTGCCGCTGGCGCTGGTATACTGCTGATGCGGGCTGTTGCGGAGATGGAAGCAGCTACACGCAAACTGCCGATACCCTCGATTTGCCGGCCGATATTGGGCGGTCTTCTGCTCATCCCTCTGGCGATGCTCACGCCGCAAATTCTCTCTGCTGGTCACGGCGCCCTCCACCTCAATCTTGAAGCCGAGGTATCGCTGCGCTTCCTCGCCGCCATCTTCGTCGTCAAGTGCGCGGCCTCCATCATCTCACTTGGCTTTGGCTTCCGCGGTGGCCTGTTCTTCGCATCCTTGTTCTTGGGCAGCCTGCTGGGTCACCTGTTTGCTGGTTCACTCGAATGGATTGTCGGATCGCCTGTGATCGACCCGCACAATGCGGCCCTGGTGGGGATGGCCGCATTAGCGGTCGCCGTAGTTGGCGGGCCGATGACGATGGCGATGCTAGTCCTTGAGGCGACCCACGACTTCTCCCTTGCCGGCGCGGCCATTGCAGCATCGCTGGTCTCGTCCACCATCGTCCGCGAGCTGTTCGGCTATTCCTTTTCTACGTGGCGCCTGCATCTCCGGGGCGAAACCATCAAAAGCGCCCGCGATGTCGGCTGGGTCAGAACGCTTACAGCGGGCAAGATGATGCGACGTGTCGAAAGGGCTACGCCGTGCAACACGACGATCGCCGAGTTTCGTCGGGCGTTTCCGCTTGGTTCCACAAGTCGGGTCCTACTAGTCGATGACCACGAAAATTATGGCGGTATCGTACAGACTGCCAGTGCATTTGCCGAAGAGGTCGATCAGAAGGCACCGATCGGGTCGCTGGCGATCCACACGGGTCTCGCCCTTACGCCGGATTCAGACATCAGAAGCGTCATGACTACGTTCGATACCGAAGGTGCGGACGAACTGGCGGTAGTTGGAAGCGACGGGGCAGTTCTCGGCATCCTCTCCGAGAGCTATGCGCGACGCCGCTACGCAGAGGAATTGGACAAGGCGCAACGTGAGTTGTTTGGAGAAAGCTGACCAGCCGGCACGCAGCAAACGCTTCGTCCTACCGGTCTCGCTTAAGCCGGGCTTCGATTTTGACCCAGAACATGCCGCATCGCAGACCCATTCCGGCGAGTTGGGCGCCATGTACTGACATCAGCTCCGCACCGCGGCGAAACTGTTCAACCGGCACGGATATGGCGACGAACAGCCCGGCGTAGAGCAGCTGCGACATGATCGAGTGGATCACGACGGCGACCCCCAGCACTATCAGGCGGGCAGGCACGGAAGGCCGATGCGGCGCCGGATCGGGGCCTGTAATGAGCTAGGCGTAAAGGCATCCTGCTGCGACGAAATGGAAGTGCACCAGGTAGTGGAGCGCACCTGCCCTCTCTAAAGCAGCCAGTCCGCTTTCCTTCCCATTGTCGGCATTCAGCGGCCCGATATGTAGAAAACCCAGTCGTAATCACCATTGTGCGACAAACAAGTGCTTTCCGACACTCTCGAGACGTCGTGTCGACCTAGCCCAGCGTCATGCCGAATATACCGGACACGGACAGCGGGGCGCAGGTTTCACCGGAATCCTCATTTTTGCACCTGAACGACAGCGCCCGGCATCATCGGGTCGCCCGGAGCAATGACGAGGTAACGGCGCATGTCGCCTTTCGCGTCGCTGACGATCTGGCGGAGCGGTCCGAGCGTGTTTACTATCGCGCCGCCCGCCGGATTGGTCATGAACTTCGCCAGAGGCTGGATCACGCCGCTGCCGTCAGCGTGGGAGGATAATCCAAGGACATAGGGCATCTTTGGGCTGAGGCCCGCAACCGCCGCCTGCAAAATCTGGACCTGGCCTTGATCGAACAGCGTGACCTGGCTGCGCCCAGTCCCGGATAGAGTCAGCTGGATCTTCATGCCGGCCTGCGCGAGCGGCACCAGGTTTGCACGGCCATCGCCTACCGGCACCGCGCCGGGAACATATGCCACGCCTTGCGGCCCCTGACCGATTGGAATCGTCGCGATGACGGTGTTGCTTGCTGTGTCGATCGCCGCGACCGCATCGGCGTTCTCCAGCCCGACATACATCCGCGTGCCGTCGCCCGACGGCCATAGGCCGTGCGGGAGCGCGCCGACCGGGATGCTCGCCACCTGCACGAAGTCAGTGGTGCGGAACACCTTCACGACATTCTCGGTGCCGACCGTCACAAAGGCGAACTGGCCATTCTTATTGCGGGCGATATTGACGTGGTTGGTGATCGCGCCGGTATCGAACGTCTTGAGCACTGCGAAGGGTGGCTTGGCGTCGAACACCATGACCTTGCCGACGTCCTTGAGCGTCAACCAGACCTGCTTACCGTCGGGCGTCGCGGCGATGTCAGGGCAGAACGGGCTCGCCTGCTTGACGCGACCGACGATCTTCTTCGAGGCGGTGTCGATCACAACTGTCTCGGGCGAGAAGCTCGAACAGACGTAACCGTATTTCCCGTTTGGCGAAAAGATCGTCATGCCGGGGCCATTAGGAACGGGGATGCGCGTGGTCGGCGCGAAGGTCTTACCGTCGAGCACCTGGATATAATCCTCGCCGCGCACCGCGACCCAGACTTCGCGACCGTCGGGGCGGAAGAACGCTTCGTGCGGCGATCGGCCCACATAGGTCGTGTGCTTCACGGCATTGGTCGCAGTGTCGATGAACGTCACCGAGTTCGAGCCGATCGATATTACCGCCAGCGTCTTGCGATCGGGCGAGAAGCCCATGCCGTGCACGAGCAGCTGCCCCTTGTAGAGCGGGCTGAGATTGGCCGGGGTCTGGTCGCCGAGCTTGATGACGCCGAGCAGCGTGTTGGTCGACGGATCGATCACCGACACGGTGTTGGAGAACTGGTCCGAAGTGTAGAACCGGTCGTGCGCGCTAACAGGGATGTCGGGGGTCGCGTTCGGTACCTGCTGCGCAAATGCCGGGGCCGAAAAAGACAGGGCAGCACAGGCGGTTAAGGTAAAACGCTTCATGGACGGTCTCCGTGATGGGGGTGACCGGTCGCGGTCGGTTCGGTGTGAGGCAGCAACGCGCCGCCTTCGGATAGGATGCCCTGCATCACCGCGATTTCCTGACGCTGTTCGACGATGATTCCCTGGGCGAGCCGGCGCAGGCGTTCATCCTTGCCGAACCGCAGTTCGACTTCGGCCATGTCGATCGCGCCCTGATGATGCGGGATCATCATTTTGGCGAAGTCGCGATCGGGATCGCTCGAATAACCGGTCATCATCGCGCCGTGCATCCGCGCCATCGCCGCATCCATTGCGGACGCGAAACCGTCCGTTTGCGCTAAAGCACCCGTCGATACGGACACGGCTATCGCCGTTAGCAAAGCCGTGCGAAATTTCATCGTCATGCCTTTAGTGTTCCCATTTATGACACGCGAGCGATCAACGCCGAGCGTGACAGCGTAATGATCGCGGCGCAGCCGTCGATCCAACGCATAAGCATGGTTGTTCTGATCATCTAACAAGAACGGTAGGCGATCTATGATCGCGTTTTCGTATTGAAACCATCGCGACCATGCGTTGGACGCAGGGGACATATCGGTCGATCTAACGGCATCGGACTGGCACGATCACCCGCCGGATCCGCGATAAGGATCAAACGATGAAAGCTGCGATCGTTTTGGTTGCCGCGATGTTGGCCTCCGTAGCGCCAGTCCCGGTGATCGCTCAGGCCTATTGGGCTGCACCTGCGGCGGACGACTTTCCCTACGATATCAAGGCGGTTCAGGCACCGTGGTCGAAGGCTGATATCGACCTCAGCCATCATGACCGGATCTATGT
>Ga0247813_10000404_pt1 | contig 42094 bp, 40 predicted proteins | sample UWRJL169409C1_FD_180719 | JGI IMG/M metagenome (GOLD analysis project Ga0247813, IMG submission 180719) | Plant litter microbial communities from Arlington Agricultural Research Station in Wisconsin, United States - UWRJ-L169-409C-1 | ecosystem: Environmental > Terrestrial > Plant litter >... | reverse complement strand
CTGTAAATGGCGTTAACTACAAGAAAGGCTCTACTGTTGCTGGTGACCTTCATTTCTTCCACACCGGGGTTAAAGAAAACGGCGGTGGTTTGAACTGGGGTGTTACTTTGAGCAACCTTGGTGGTAAAATCGGTTACACAAGCGATGACAATCAGAAAGATTTCATCCCTGCCAACCTTGGTATCGGTGCTGCATACACTAAAGTATTCGATGCTGATAACAAGATCACTTTCGCAGCTGATGTAAACAAACTGTTGGTTCCAACTCCTCCACAATTAGATGATAGCGCAGGTATCGCCGACTACCGTTCTAAAGGTGTTGTTAGCAGCTGGTTCAGTTCATTCGGTGATGGTAAAGGAAGCGAAGAATTCCGTGAAATCACTGCTGCTATCGGTGCTGAATACTGGTACAAAGATCAGTTCTCTTTCCGTGCAGGTTATTTCTACGAAAGCCCATTGAAAGGTAACCGTAAATACTTCACCGTTGGTGCTGGTTTGAAATACAACACCGTTGGTTTGAACTTTGCATACCTTTTGCCATCAGGTTCTGGTATCAACCGCAACCCACTTTCAAACACATTGCGTTTCAGCCTTATCTTCGAAGGGAAATAAGCTGGACTTAATAAATAAAATATTAAGCGCTCCGTATTTACGGAGCGCTTTTTTGTTGTAATAAAACACGATATTTACAGCCAACTTATCAATATGTCATACAGAATTGGATCGGGGGTGGATTTTCATCAACTGGAAGAAGGCAGGGATCTGTGGATCGGCGGAGTAAAAATACCGCATCATAAAGGCGCCGTTGGCCATAGCGACGCGGATGTACTGCTTCATGCGATCTGTGATGCCATGCTTGGGGCACTTTGCCTGGGAGATATAGGAAAACACTTTCCTAATACGGACGCCCGCTTCAAGAACATCGACAGTAAGATCCTGCTGAAAGAAACATTTACACTCATTTCAGCCAAAGGATACAAAGTTGTAAATATCGACAGCACCGTATGCCTGGAAGAGCCAAAGATCATGAAGTATGCGCCGCAGATGCAGGAAGCAATGGCTTCTATCCTTAACATCGGGATGGATGATATTTCTATTAAAGCTACTACCACCGAAACCATGGGGTTTGCCGGTAGGGAAGAAGGGCTCTTTGCATACGCATCCATATTATTAACCAAGTAATGACGCCCTGGCCAATATGCAGAAAACCAGCATCTATATCTTACTTGGCATTCTTTTATTGAATGCATTTCCATCGGAAGCTCAAAAAAATTTCAATAACTGGTTTTTCGGAAATAAAACGGCATTGAGTTTTAACCAGTCGCCACCGGCGCCAATGTCCGGCAGCCTGCTGGTTTCATACGAAGGATGCTCTACCATGTCTGATGACGATGGAAATATCCTCTTTTATTCCAATGGTACCAATGTATTCAATAAAAAGAACCAGGTGATGCAGAATGGCAGCGACATACTCGGCAACCTGAGCAGCACCAGCAATAGCGTGATCGTGTTGCAGCCCGGTAGCACTACCCGTTATTATCTTTTTGTGGTAGGAGCTTCCAATACATTTCTTCCGGCTTTGTCTTATTCGATCATCGATATGACACAAGCAAATGGGCTAGGGGCAGTAATAGAGAAGAATATAGAAATAGAAGGGAATAATTTTGAAAAACTGGCAGCAGCACGCCACTGTAATAAAAAGGATATCTGGATCACTATTAAAATGTGGAATGGCGATGAATACCATAGCTATCTGTTGACATCTGCAGGAGTGAGTCCCCTGCCTGTCATAAGTAATACCGGATTCCAGGTAACAGGTGATGAAAACAATGCCATTGGCGCGCTTAAATTTTCACCTGATGGTAAGCGTCTCGCAGCTGCATACGCAGGTTCTATGAATCAGGTTGAAATAATGGATTTCAATAATTCTACCGGAAAGTTGAGTAATCCTGTACATTTTGCTCCGCTCGATTATCCCGTATCTGGCAGCTACAGGGGAGTGTATGGCCTTGAATTTGCGCCCGGAGGTAAATTGTTATATGTTTCTTCCAATGTCGATCCAACCAAGACGGCCGAGCTTCATCAATTCGATGTCAGCCTTGCGGGGGCGACCGCTATAAAAAACTCGGGACAGTTGATAACTACCCGCTCTGATTGGTTTGCAGGAGGATTACAACTCGGTCCGGACGGTAAAATATACCTCGCTTTATGGAGAGACAGCGCTTTGTCTGTAATAGAAGATCCCGATATATATGGTCCGGGATGTAATTTCAACTACAATAAAATATTGCTTTATAAGGGCAGCGGAGTGGCGTATCCATCAGAATCCGGACTGCCCAACTTTGTAGCAAGCGACCTCGTGGCCCAGTATGCCAACTATTCTTTTTATACCGAAAGAACCGACTGCTCTTCAAAAACGATCACCGGAAAGATAAGTTATACCGCAGATCTTGATTCGGTCAGGTGGGATTTTGGCGATGGCGTTCAGTCCACCTTATTATCCCCTGTCCATACTTTTCCCGCCTTTGGCGAATATACCATTAACCTGATATTGTATCGTAAAGGCTGCACTGTTGCAGAGCTGATAGTGACTACATTACAAAGTAAACTTTCTTTGACCAGTGCCAGTACTAATCTGCCGCCGGATATGGCCATCTGCGAAATGGCTGAGATAGTGCTCAGGTCGAATGCTTCAGATGGAAATTATTTATGGAGCACAGGTGAAACTACAGACACGATCATTATCAAACAGCCAGGGCTTTATTGGCTCGAAAAAACGGTGCAGGGGTGTTCTTCCAGGGATAGCATATTGATCACTCAAAAATCTATCGCTAAAGTCCATTTAGGAAATGATACCACCGTTTGTGTGGAAAAGCCTGTGATATTGCGGGCACCGGTATCCGGAACGAATTTTACCTGGAGCGACGGATCAACCGGCCCAACGCTGACGGTCACAAAACCCGGCGCGTATTCATTGAAATTTGAGAATGCATCGACCTGTGTCGTCAGCGATACAATTAATGTGGAAGTAGGCAATTGCGAGATATATTTTCCTTCGGCATTCACACCTAACGGGGATACCCGCAATGATCTCTTTGGGCTAATCAATATCACTTCTGCAAAAACATTTGAATTGCAGATCTTTGACCGAAATGGGCAGATCGTTTTTCAATCGCGTGATCAGTATCAAAAATGGGATGGAACAAAAAATGGTAAACGTCAGCCTGCCGGTACATATGTATGGCTGATGCGTTTCAAACCTTCACGGGGGCCGGAGCAAATTGTAAAAGGAACAGTTTTATTAATCAGATAAAAAATATGAACGAGATAAGGATCAACATCATCAATGAATCAGAAAATCCGGTGCCGGCTTATGCTACAGAAGGATCGGCAGGAATGGATATACGGGCAAGTATTGCTTCGCCGGTAATTTTAAGATCGCTGGAAAGGCAACTGATACCTACCGGTATTTTTATGGAAATCCCTGCAGGTTACGAAGTGCAGGTAAGGCCCCGCAGCGGATTGGCTGTAAAGAACGGTATCACCTGCCTGAATACGCCTGGCACCATCGACAGCGATTACAGGGGTGAAGTGAAAGTATTGCTGGTAAATCTCAGTGCCGATGAACAAACGATCAATAACGGCGACCGTATTGCGCAGCTCGTAGTGGCCAAAGTAGAAACAGCTTCGCTGATATTGGTACAACAATTGAATGAAACGGTAAGAGGTGCCGGAGGATTCGGACACACGGGAACAAATTAATCAAGTAAATCAACAGATGAAAACAGTTTTTTATTTAGCGGTCATAAGTGGTATTTTTTTATTTTCCTGCAGCCCTACAAAACGGGTGATCAATAATGCGATAGCGCCGAAAGACACAACGAATGTGATCAGGGATCAGACGAGTAAGGAAGCCATACAACTGGCGCAGATCACCCGTGATAATCTTAAAAAGAATTACATCGATTTCAAAACTTTTTCCGCCAAGATAAAAGTAGAGTCGCAGGATAGCAAAGGCAAAAATCCTGATATCACCGCGGTGGTACGCATCGTGAAGGATAGCGCTATCTGGATATCATTGTCCGCTACTTTTCTCAACGTAGAAGTGTACAGGGCGCTCATTACAAAGGATAGTGTGGTGTTGATGGACAAACGAGAAAAGACCGTACAGTATCGTTCGCTCGATTATCTGCAGGAAGTAACGAAGATCCCTTTTGACTTTAAAACATTGCAGGACCTGTTGATCGGTAATCCCATATTTTATAACGATCAATCAGCAACTTTTAAAAAAGTAGATAATTACATTCTTGTAAATTCTGCTGACGCGAATTTTAAAAACCTCATGACCCTTACCCCGGATAACAGCCTGCTGTACCGCATCAAACTTGATGATGTGGACATGGCACGCAACCGTACAGCAAATATCTCTTACGATGAATACGAAAGATCGAATGATATTTCTTTCTCCACTTACAGGGAGATCAGCATCTCCGAAAAAAATAAACTGGATGTACAGATGAAGTACAAACAGTTTGACTTTAACAAAGAATTATCGGTGGGTTTCAGCATCCCCAAAAATTATAAAAGGAAATAGTCGTTAATTTTAGAAAGGTATCAAATTTTACCCTGCTTCTTTAGCGGGTAAAATTTATATTTGTAAAACCTAATTTAAATTTCAACTATGCTCAAATACTTCTTCTGTCTTATTTTTTGTTTCACGGCACTTTTTTCATTCGCACAAAAAACAAGGGAAGAATTAGAAAAGGAACGTAATGACCTTAAGCGTGAGATGGATGAAATGGAAAAATTACTGAAGGCCAATAAGAACGAAACAAAAGCAAGTTATGTTGATTGGCAGATGATCAGTAAAAAAGTAAACCTGCAGGATAGGGTGATAGAAAACCTTAATAAAGATCTTCGTGTGTTGGATAATAACATGTACACTATCCAGAAGGATATCAACCGGTACGATCGTGTGCTGGATACCTTAAAACAGGAATATGCAAAGAGCATGGTGTATGCTTATAAAAACCGCAGCAACTACGACTTCCTGAATTTTATTTTTTCTGCCGAAAATTTTAATGATGCCATCAAAAGGGTAGCTTACCTGAAAAGTTATCGCAGCTACCGCGAAATGCAGGGGCAGAATATCTTGCGTACGCAGAATTTACGCAAACAAAGGATAGAAGATCTTGGCGGTGCAAAAGTCAAAAAGAATACTACACTGCAAGTTCAGAGCAAAGAAATGCAGACGCTGGAAGAACAGAAAAAAGAAAAGGACAGGATACTCGCTGATCTGCAGAAACAAGGGAAACAATTGAGCAACCAAATGGCGGCCAAGCAAAAACAGATGAAAAAAGTGAATGGCGCCATTACCGCTGCTATCAAGCGTGCACAGGATGAAGCCCGTAAAGCTGCACTGGCAAAGGCTGCGGAAGATGAACGCAGAAGAAAGGAAGCAGACCGCCTGGCTGCGAAAAATAACACACCGACAAATAATCCTTCAACCAATCCAACTACAACAACCACAAAAACTGTAAAAACACCAGCAGCGAAAGCGCCTGCCAAAAAAGTGGAAAGTATATTGTTGAATGACGATAATATTAAATTGAATACCAGCTTTGAAAAAACCAAAGGAAGCCTTCCGTGGCCGGTAGATAATGGAGGGGTAAGTATGCACTTCGGCAACAATCCTTTGCCAGATGGAGGAAGCATCGTTACTACCTGTACCACTATTGCTACCGCCATTGGTACGCCAGTGAAAGCCATCTTCGATGGTGAGGTGGTAGCTGCTTATCCAAATGATGAACAACCGTTTGTTGTTATACAACATGGTAAATATTTCACTACCTATACCAATTTAAGTGGTGTAACTGTAAGTAAAGGCCAACAGGTAAAATATGGACAGGTGTTAGGAAAAGTTGCTGCAGGTTATGATGGACGCGGTTCCATCGACTTTTACATGAGCAATGAATCCAGCAGTTTTGATGCGGAGAAATGGCTCAGAAGGAGATAGCAATGTATGATGTATGACGGAAGATGTATGATGTCTTTCCGCTGTAAGACTTACCTGTTAATGTACAAACTTCAAATTTAAAGAAATCATACATCATACATCTTAGATCATACATTTACAACACGCTTTTGTACAACTCCTCATACTTCGGAACGATATTATGAATGTCGAATTTTTTCGCCTGCGTCAGTGCATTATGCCGGAATTGCGCATGAACAGCTTCATCCTGTAAAATGCTGATGGCATTCCTGGCCATATCTTCCACATCGCCAATATTGCTCATGTAGCCACAATAACCATTAATATTAATTTCAGGCAAACCACCGGCGTTGGTTGAGATCACCGGCACTTCGGCTGCCATCGCTTCCAGTGCTGCAAGGCCAAAACTTTCATATTCACTTGTCAATAAAAACAGGTCTGCGATAGAAAGCAATTCTTCCATCTGCTCCTGCTTGCCTAAAAATTTCACTTCGGCGCAAGGGACACAATCCCTGGTAAGCGACTCAACATGCGGCCTTTCGGGCCCGTCGCCGATCAGCAACAATTTGCTGGGAATTTTTTCATTGATGAGCAGGAAAGTTTTCAGTACATCATCTACTCTTTTCACCTTACGGAAATTGGAAGCATGTACAATGATCTTTTCGCCATTCGGCGCAATCAGTTTTTTGAAAGCATCCACTTTCTTTTTATGAAAACGTTTTACATCCACAAAATTATGGATCACTTCAATTGGCTTATCGATTGTAAAGTTCTTGTAAGTCTCTTCTTTCAGGTTATTCGACACTGCTGTAAGGATATCACTTTCCTCCATCGAAAAAGTTACCACGGGACTGTAAGTGCTGTCGCGGCCCACCAGTGTGATATCAGTTCCATGCAGCGTGGTGATCACCGGGATGCGTTTATTTTGCTTGGCTAATATCTGCTTTGCCATGTATGCCGCAGAGGCATGGGGGATGGCGTAATGCACATGTAGCAGATCGATGTTATGATTATTAACCACATCTACCATAGCACTCGCCAGCGCAGTTTCGTATGGCGGAAAATCGAATAAAGGATACGTAGGCACCCTTACTTCATGATAAAAAATATTAGCATGAAAACCACCAAGCCTTACCGGTTGCTGATAAGTGATGAAGTGAATGTTGTGCCCTTTATCCGCCAATGCTTTTCCCAATTCGGTAGCAAGCACCCCGCTACCGCCAAAAGTAGGGTAACATACGATCGCTATATTCATATGAAATGATATTCAATTTTAAAAGAGAATGCAATTTACCGATTAAATAATCAGATAAGTTTATTATTAGGATGAAGGGTTAATTGTTTAAGTTTGTTTCACTAATTCCCGCTTATGCGAAATAAAATTTTCCTCATTGCGACAATCATCCTATGCATTTCAGGAGCGGCTTCTGCCCGGCAAAATGATTCCCTTGCGATCAAAAAGCTTTCTGACGAAATACTGAGCAACAGTACAGCGTACGAAAACCTACGTTATCTCTGTAAAAAAATAGGGCCGAGGCTGAGTGGTTCCGCCAATGCACAACTGGCAATTGATGCTACCGCAAAAATGCTTCGCCGGGCCGGTGCCGATACGGTTTATCTTCAACCTTGCATGGTAACGCATTGGGAACGTGGGGCAAAGGAAACCGGGTATATTCAACTGGCAAACGGGACAAAATATCCGTTGAAACTGACGGCGTTGGGAAATAGTGTTGGTACAGGTAAAAATGGTGTCAAAGCATCTGTCATCGAAGTGCGCAGTATGGAAGAGTTGAATACACTCGGTGAAAAAGTGATCAAAGGCAAGATCGTTTTTTTTAATATCGCTATGAATCCTACTTACGTACGCACTTTTATAGCTTATGGCACCAATGGCGGTGGGCGAAGAAGCGGCCCGGCACAGGCGGCGAAATATGGTGCTATCGGTGTGATGGTGCGTTCGCTGGCGAGTAATATCGATGAGCATCCGCATACGGGAGCCACGCAATACAACGATTCATTTCCTAAGATCCCAGCTGTTGCTATCAGCACGAAGGATGCAGAATGGCTGAGTGGTCAACTGAAAAGGAAAATGCAGCTGACGGGTTATTTCAGAACAAATTGCACCATGTTTGCAGATGCGCCGTCTTTTAATGTGATCGGCGAAATTCGGGGCAGTGAATTTCCGCAGGAAATTTTAAGCGTAGGTGGGCACCTCGACAGCTGGGATCTGGCAGAAGGTGCACAGGATGATGGGGCAGGCTGCGTGCAAAGTATCGAGATCATCAGGGCTTACAAGGCCTTGGGATTGCGCCCGAAAAGGACGGTAAGAGCAGTCATGTTCATGAATGAAGAAAACGGAGGTGGAGGCGGCGCGGCCTATCTTAAAATTGCTAAAGAGAAAAATGAACAGCATATTTTTGCGCTGGAAAGTGATGGAGGTGGTTACACACCAAGAGGTTTCAATCTCGACATGACTGAGGCAAAAAGAAATAAAATAAAACAATGGGCCCCGTTATTTTACGATTATGGGGTATATGATTTTACCGGAAAAGGAAGTGGTTCAGATATTGCACCGTTGAAAAATATCGGTACTGCATTGGCCGGGTTGAGCCCGGATAGCCAGCGATATTTCGACCTGCATCATGCGGAAACAGATGTGTTTGAAGCAGTGAGCAAACGTGAACTCGATCTCGGAGCGGTGAATATGGCAGGGCTGATATGGCTGGTGAGTGAATATGGGTTGAGTGAATAGTGAATGGTCAATAGTGAATAGTCAAACCTTCGAAGTTTGTTCGGGAAATTGAAGTTTTTACAAACCGGATATCCATTATATTTTGATCTTCGCTAATTCGTGTAATTCGCTTTAATTCGTGTAATAAAATTATAATTATGGAAGATTTTAAAGGGGCTCTCCCCGAAAAGAAAAAAAGTGGCTGGAAAGGTTTCTTTTGGAAATTTACGTTAGTGATAGCATTGATACTGGGTGTATTCCTTTGGTGGCAGTACTGGTATGTGTTTGGGGAGGGCGTAAAATCCGGGGAATTGAATTATCTCGTTAAAAAAGGGAATGTTTTCAAAACATACGAAGGGAAACTGATCCAGTCCGGGTTCCGCTCAAAAGCGGCAGGAACAGTACAGTCTTATGAGTTTGAATTCTCTGTGTCCAATGACAGCATCGCCACTGTACTGATGAATAACAGCGGAAAATATTTTGATCTGCATTATAAAGAATATAAACATACGCTTCCGTGGAGGGGCTACACAGTATATATTGTGGATGAGATCAAAGGGATGAAAGAAGTAAGCCCGTGATGTAGCTTGAAGTTCTTGCTTCGGGTATTAAAATTTTGCTGCCGTCTGAGCTTGTCGAAGGATATCCAGAACGATTATCCTTCGACAAGCTCAGGATGACAGCAAGGAATGATTTTACAATACTCCCGCATAAAGTAAAAATATCGCCGGTTGCTTATGAAGCTCCGGCTTTTTATTTTTCCATTCGGAAACAGTAAATGTCTGAATGCTTTCGTTTGGAGCGGTAATATTTACACCGATGCACAATTTTGTTTTGCCATCACAGGTCTTGATGATGGATTCCAGCAGTTGATTGTTGCGGTAAGGTGTTTCGATAAAGATCTTGGTGCTGTTATGTTTTTGTGAAGCCAGTTCAAGCTCCTTTAATTTTTTTGTTCTTTCGCCATTATCGATCGGCAGGTAGCCGCTGAATTCAAACTGTTGTCCGCTCATTCCGCTTGCCATCAAGGCAAGTAAAATAGAACTTGGGCCAACCAATGGCCTTATCTGGCAATTCAATTCCTGTGCGGCTTTTATCAGTATTTGCCCGGGATCGGCAATGCCAGGGCAGCCCGCTTCGCTGATGATGGCGATCGTTTTTTTCTCCTTTATCTTTTGTTTGAAATGTAACAATTGCTCTTCTTCAGCCTTATGGATTGCGAACCATTCATAATCGTCGATAACAATGCTTTTGTCCATGCTTTTCAAAAAACGCCTTGCGGTACGTTCATTTTCCGCAAAGATCACCGAGCATTTTTTTACCGCATCCATAATGTATGGAGGGATGGTTTCCAGTGCTTCGTCGGCAAGCACACAAGGTATCAGATAGATTGTTGTCATGATGGAGGTCAGATAATTACATGGTTCTTCCGTGCGTTCAGCAGGCTGAGCGTAGCCGCTATCACAGCGTAGCTGGGCGCAAATAACCAGCCGATGAATGGTACAAGGTGCATCAGGTAAAACACCAGCCCGTTGCCAATGGCCAGCCCTTTATGGTTTCCGATAAAATGAATACTTTGCTGTGCCGTGAGTTTATTTCTTTCCGAACTATAATCGAGCATCGAAAAACCGAAGTAGTAACATTCTACGAGGAAGGCTACCAGCGGTGCGATCCATCCCACCAGCGGGATAAAAGAAAGGATCAGGATGGTGACGATGTAAACCGTTTGCCACAAAACATTTCGCAATGCAATGCGGACCCCCCTCATGATATCTTTCATTAATTGCCGCAGACTGAAGGGGAAATCTTTTCCTTCGATGATGCTTTCCGTTTTTTCGCTCAGGTAAGCAAACACCGGAGAGCCGATAATGAGGAACAGGTATTTGAATAAGGAAAAATAAAACAGCAGTAGCACTAATTGTAACATCACCTGCCCGACGATAAAAAGGAAACTTAAAAAGCCATCCTGGCTACGGTCAAGCCAGCCTTTTACGCCTGTTTTTAATAAAACATATTCAATGGCCATATTACTCGACACCCGAAACAGCCAGAGCCCGACGATAAAAAGTATGGTGTAAATAAGTCCGGGAACAATGATCCATTTCCACAGTCTATTTTTCACAATAAACTTATGTGCATCAAAAAAAGACTGTATGGAGATGATGATTTCCTTCAGCATGGGGATAAAGATAGTAAATAGTGAATAGTGAATGCTGAAAATATGAAGTTTGTACTTCGATTGAAAAGACTCACAATGGAATTTAATAACTTCGAAGACTTCACCATTCACCATTGCCCATTCACCATGAAAAAACTTCCCCTCAAATTCTATCAACGTAAAGATGTTGTCCGCATTGCCCGTGAATTATTGGGCAAAGTAGTGGTGACGAATATTGAAGGGATCGTGACAAGTGGCCGTATTGTAGAAACGGAAGCCTACGTTGCTATCTCCGACAAAGCCTCACATTCATATAATGGTAAGCGAACAGCACGCAATGAACATATGTATTCTCCTGCGGGCACGGCATACATATATATATGTTACGGCATGCACCAGATGCTCAATGTGGTGACGAATGAGAAGGATATTCCCGATGCGGTGCTCATACGTGCGCTGGAGCCGATGAAAGGCGTGGAAGATATGTTGATCCGTACGAAAAAACCTGGCCTGGATAATACACTGACCAAAGGCCCGGGCAATGTAGGTAGAGCATTAGGGATAAATAAACAGCATTCGGGCTTGTTTTTGCTGGATGATGTGATCAGTATTTATGAAGATAAAAATTCTGCAATTCCGGAAGAGAATATTGGGGTGAGTAAACGTATCGGTATTGATAGTGCCGGTGAAGATGCTTTGCTGCCTTACCGGTTTTATGTACGGGGCAATAAGTTTGTGAGCGGGAGACCGACGAAATGATTTTTATTACACGAATTAGCTAAAATAATAAACCCCACAAAGTGGGGTTTATTAATTCGTATAATTCGCTTTAATTCGTGTAATAAGATTAAAATTTCGGACAAGGAATACCCTTCACATCTGTTGGGCGTTTGATATAGATGATAGAAAACTCTGAACCGCCGCGGCTGCCGGTAGCAGCTTTAAGGTCGCTGATATTTACATCATAACTGGCACCGATACGCAATCCGCCAAATTCAAGTCCGATATAAGGAATAACGGCATCGTTAAGGCGAACCCATGAACCGATATAAACATTCGTTGGATTGGTGCTTTCACCGCCTGCATTCAAAGATAGAGCCGCACCCAAAGTGGTTTCGCTGGCTTTATTCTGCATCTGGTGAATTACCGAAGCATTTACCGAAACAACATCCGATACCGGGAAAGTACCACCACCATGAATAGTTACCCTGCCGCTGAGGTACCAGCTTTTATCAGTATAATTTACTTTAGGCCTGTTGATATGATACATCGAAGCACCGAGGTAATAGTTATTCTCACCATTGGTAGAACCGGAGAATAATAAACCTGCGTTCAGGTCAAGGTAACTTTGTTTGTTGCCGTTGGCAAGAATGATAGGGATATCCTGGGAAGTACCCTGCTGGAAACCGTTTGCCCTCAATTCATCTTCAAAAGTCAGTTTGGAAAGATCGAGGTTCATGCTGGAATAAGTTCCCTGGAAACCAGCGCCGATCGTATTGTAACCATTTTCATCCAATGCTTTGTGGTACGACATCGAAACAGAACCATAGTTCAGCTTCAGAGCATTATTCGCACTCTGGTCACTAACCCCCGAGATACCCAGCCCAAATACATCCCCTTCCGGAATGCGATTCTTCATGATGGGGAAATCAATGGAGGCGCTGGTAGTTACGTATGCTTTTGGTATGGAAGGCCATTGATCCCTGTGATTGGCAGCGAGCCTCCACAGGCCGTCGAATTTACCCGTAAATGCAGGATTTAATGTCAATGGAGAAGAAAAAAATTGCGAAAAATGTGGGTCTTGTGCTTTCAGGGTCCCGGTAAGCAATAGTACAAAAACAACTAATAGTATTTTTCTCATTTCTAAACAGTTCTTAGGCATTAAAGATAAGGAAATGAGGTAAAATGCTGCACGAATCGGGCAAAAGTTTTTGCTAACAGTGGCAGGGAGGACAATCGGCTGGTTATTAATTGGTTTAGGTTTAGAGGGTTTAGGAAGTTTAGAGAGTTTAGAAAGTTTAGAGAGTTTAGAGAGCTGTTATAATAGAAATTCTTAAACTGTACGAGGATTTTAAAGAATCAAGGGTTTAGATAGAAACGAACAAATATTCTCCTTCAATCTAAACCCTCTAACCCCCTAAACTTCTAAACCCTCTAAACCCCTAAACTCTCTAAACTCTCTAACCCCAAACTAACTTTGCATTTTCGCTCCATACGCCAGATCCCCGGCATCGCCCAATCCCGGAACGATATACCCTTTTGCAGTCAATTCATCATCTATATCGCCGCACCAGATGATCGCTTTGGGTTCTTCCCGCTTTACGAACTCGATACCCACTGTACAGGCTATGGCACAAACGATATGCAATTCTTTAATGTCCCCTTCGTCTTTCAGGTAGCGGATGCACTTTACCAGCGAAGCGCCGGTAGCCAGCATCGGGTCACTGATAATTACCACCCTTCCGTCAATCTCGGGGCAACTCATATATTCTACCTGGATATCAAAACTTCCATCTGCATGGTGTTTTCTGTAAGCACTTAAAAACGCATTGTCGGCACGATCAAAATAACTCAGCAATCCATTGTGCATCGCAAGGCCGGCACGCAAAATAGTTGCCAGCACAGGTTGCTCCTTCAGCATTTTGCAGGTAGCCGTGCCCATCGGTGTGGTGATCTCCGTATCTACTGTTTCAAGTTGTTTGCTGATCTCGTACCCGATCACTTCCGCGATCCTTTCCAGGTTGCGGCGAAAGCGCATCCTGTCCTGCTGAACGTCCACGTTTCTCAATTCCGCCACCCAGTTACTTACCAATGAATGTTCCTTGCTTAAATTGTGTACCATCTGTTTTTGTTTTGTTCGAATGTAGCCTGCGGCAACGATAAGTTAAATTTCTATTCCTGCCGACAAATCTATAATAAAATAGCGCAGTATCTTTACTTTTGGTTATGTCTTTTTTACAAACCCACCACAAACTCAGTCATATGAAACGATTGCCTGTATTTTTTTTTACCGCTTCAATATTGATATTTTCCTGTACCAACAGTAATAAATATGAAGTGAAAGCGAAGGATAAATATGAAAATACCAAGGAAGAACTGGCAGTGACTGAACAAAAAAATCCGGAACGTTTTATTAAAGTAACGGGTTCGGATAAACGCAATTTGCTCGGGCAAACAGTAGTAAAGGGAACTTTATTCAACAGCGCTAAAGTCGTTTCTTATAAAGATGTAGACCTCAAATTATCTTTTTACAGCAAAACCGGGGCCTTGCTCGAAGAAGATCATGAAACTATCTATGAAACTGTAGAACCTGGTGGCAGCAAAAGTTTCAAGACGAAATATTTTGCCCCGAAGGGAACGGACAGTGTAGCGATAAAAGTGGTATCGGCGAAATTTTAGTAATGGATAATTTAAAAATGGATAATGCCTGCACGGCTACAGGGATAATGCTTTCTGCAGTTAAGTTTTTCCTCTAAAGGGAAATTATTGAAGCAGGAAATATTATCCATTAACTCGTTATCCATTATCCATTAAACAAATCGAAACTCATCCCCATCAAACAGCCCCTTATCGCTTAATTTCAAATGTGGTATCACCAGTAATGCCATGAACGATAATGTCATGAATGGTGCGGCTAATCCGCTTCCCAGCTTTTCTTTTACAAATGTATCTATCGCGGTATAATCTGTAGCAACTTTATATCCATCTTCATTACTCATCAGTCCGGCCACCGGCAAAGGCAGCACCATCATCTTTTCTTCCGAAACTGCGCTTACGCCTCCCCGTTGTGCTATCAATAAGTTTACTGCTTCGCAAAGGCTGTCATCATCCACGCCTACCGCTACTATATTATGACTGTCGTGCGCCACGGTAGAAGCGATCGCGCCTTCCTTCAGCCCGATATTTTTAATGAACGCTTTCGCCACCGGCGCATTATTATAGCGGTTCACCACTACAATTTTCAAGATATCACGGGAAGGGTCGCTGATGATCTGTCCATCCGCAACAGCCGGCTGAAGCATTAATTTATTGGTGATCAGCTGTCCTTCCAACGCTTCAATCACCGGGATCTCTTTCTGCAGATCATTTGCGGGAACCGCAAAATCACTGATCGTTTTTTTGTCACAATCAAATTCATTGATCACATCCGCGGGTTTGGTAGAGATCAGCGATTGGCCATTTTCTGCCACCAATACTCCATCAATATAAGTATGTGTAACTTCAAATTTATGGAGATCTTTCACTACGATCATATCCGCCGCATCACCCTTTTGCAAAAGGCCATTGCGCATTTTATAATGCACCACCGGGTTGATGCAGGCTGCCTGTAAAACTTTAAAAACGTCGATGCCTTTTGCTACCGCCCTTTCACACAAAAGATTGATATGTCCTTCTACCAGGCTGTCAGGATGTTTGTCATCGCTGCAAAACATCATGTTTTCATAATGCTCATCCATCAGTCCGATCAAAGCTTCAAAATTTTTGGCAGCACTACCTTCCCGGATCAAAATTTTCATGCCGTAGCCTAATTTATCCAATGCTTCTTCGGCCGTAAAACATTCGTGATCGGTGCTGATACCTGCATCAATATATTTTTTAGCGGTTTCTCCACGCAAACCCGGCGCATGGCCATCTACAGGCTTGTTGTATTTTTTTGCCGAAGCGATCTTTTTCATCACTTCCGGGTCCTGATGAAGTACTCCTGGAAAATTCATCATTTCACTCAGGTAGCTTATATCAGGAAGGGCCAATAATTCATCTACAGCATCTGCATCCAGCGCAGCACCGGCAGTTTCAAAAATGGTAGCCGGTACACAACTCGGTGCGCCAAAATGAAATTTGAAAGGAACCGTTTTTCCATTGGCGATCATGTATTTTACCCCTTCCATTCCGCATACATTCGCAATCTCATGCGGATCGCTGATGGTGCCTGTTGTTCCATGGACTACGGCAAGTTTGGCAAATTCCGATGGTACCAGCATGCTGCTTTCCACATGTACATGGCTATCGATAAATCCCGGCAGGATAAACCCTTCCGCAGGATTGGTTTCTCCGGTTGCTGTTATAGAAATTATCTTACCATTCTCTACCAGGATCTCCCCGTAAAATATTTTTTTTTCAGGGATAGATACTATGTTTCCTTTGACCGATGTTGCTGACATTGTGCAATAGTTGAATTGAACGCAAAGTAAGTTAATTTCAGTATTAATCTTTTGTGTTTGTCAGCCTGAGCTGGTCGAAGGCATGTTTGGAAAAATTGCCTTCGACCAGCTCAGGCTGACATGCTGGGTGTTAAAATGCAAAACTGCTCTACTTCATAAAGAAATTTTAATGTAAAAAATTTATCTTTAACCAGTATACAAATACATCATTATAAAACCAAGATCATGAAATTTTTCAAATTGTTGCTTTCCGCGATCATAGCCTTGTCGGCACTCAATCTTTCTGCACAAACAGCGGACGAGATAATTACAAAACATTTTGACGCCATGGGCGGCAAGGATAAAATGCTCAGTTTGAAAACGGTGAAACTTACCGGCGGGATGAATGTAAATGGCGCGGATGTTTCAATCGTAGGAACCAGGTCGCACAACATCGGCAGCCGCAATGATATTGAAGTGATGGGTACTTCCAATTACGAAGTGGCCAATAATAAAGAAGGCTGGACATTTTTTCCCATCTTTCGTATGGATGAACCAAGAGCAATGGAATCTGGCGAACTGGCCGCTAAACAAGCGCTGTTCGATTTGCAGGGCCCGTTTGTAAATTATAAAGAAAAAGGGAATACAGTTGAATTGAAAGGTTCCGAAAAAGTTGAAGGAGCAGATAACTGGAATTTGCTTGTTACATATAAAAACGGAAAGTCGATGAATTTTTATATTGATAAAAATACATACCGGGTCACAAAAACAAAAGCAGCCGTATTAGCTAACGGCGAAGAAAAAAGCGAAGAGCTTTTATTTGCAGATTACAAGCAAAATGCCGATGGATACTGGTTTCCCTACAGTGTAACCAATGATCGCGGAACAATTTTGTATAGCAACATTGAGACGAATATTCCGGTAGACGAGAAGGTGTTTAATAAGTAAGAAAGAATTACGAATTCGAGCGAAGATCGAAGCGGGATGAAGATCACAGATTTCAAAGGGATAAAGGAGATTACAAAGATTATTTTTCACAATGTGAAAAACTGAAATGCAGTCTATAAATCCTGGCACTTTAAGAAAAATTGCAAGTTTTATGAACTGCATTTTTATTTTCTGCAACGCAGAAAATAATCTGTGTAATCTCCTTTATCCCTTTGAAATCTGTGATCCCCTTTCGCTTCAATCAATTCGTAATTCATAATTGACTTTATTCTCCGAGTAGATCCGGCCGTCTTTCCGCAGTGCGTTTAACGGACTCGTCGTGACGCCATTCTTCTATCAGTTTATGATTCCCGCTTTTGAGTACATCCGGTATTCCCCATCCCCTGAATATTTCGGGCCTTGTATAAACAGGCGGAGCTAAAAGATTATCCTGGAAGCTATCGGTAAGCGCCGAGCTTTCGTCATTCAACACACCTGGTATCAATCTGCCGATGGCATCCGTAAGTACTGCTGCAGCTAGTTCTCCGCCGCTGAGCACATAATCGCCGATTGATATTTCCCGTGTGATGAAATGATCCCGTACCCGCTGATCGATCCCTTTATAATGCCCGCAGATCATCATCAGGTTATTCTTCAGCGAAAGGCTGTTGGCTGTTTTCTGGTCAAATGTTTTTCCATCCGGAGTGAGATAAATGATCTCATCGTATACGCGTTCCCGTTGCAGGCTTTCGATAGCGTTCACCAGTGGCTCGATCATCATCACCATTCCTGCGCCGCCGCCAAATTGGTAATCGTCTACCTGTGCCCGGGCATAGGTAGTGTATTGCCTGAGATTGATCACGTTCACCTGTAGCAAACCTTTGTCATTCGCTCTTTTCAGGATGGAATGAGCGAAGGGGGAAGTGAGGAGATTGGGTACTACGGAGATGATGTCGATAGTCATAGTGAATGGTCAATAGTGAATAGTCAAAAAATGAGGTTTGAAATATTTGTTTAAAAGATCTTCCGGCTGGCTTTAATAAATTCCGATGCAATAATAAACTTCGAAGATTTCACTATTGACAATTTACTATTCACTACTCATAAATCCATCCAGGTCCCGCTGCTGCTTTTTTGTTGGCCGCCCTACCTTGCTCATCCGTTTGCCCGTATGAAAAACCGCTGCCTGGAATTTGATCCGTTCAATTTCTTCCACAGGAGTGATATCCATATAATAATTGATGGCTTCAGAATATTGTACCCGGTTATGTAATAATGCGACAACCTTGATCAGCCATTTTTTGCCTTCCGTTTTTATTTCATATTCATCGTCTACAGATACTGTCTTTGCTGCTTTTACTGCCGATCCATTGTACTTCACCTTTCCTTTTTCGCATGCATCTGCCGCCTGGCTGCGGGTCTTGAACATCCGTATGCTCCAGAGATATTTATCCAGGCGTAATTTTTCCTTATTCATGAACAAATGTATTAGCTGCAAATTTATGCTACTTTTTACAGCAATGGTTGGGGTAGCCGCCGTTATTTACTTATTTTTAAGCTCTAAAATTCAAATATGATCAATTGGAAAAACGGGTTTCTGGTAGTATTGATAGTATTCATTTATCAACCGGTTGCTGTAAATGCGCAAAAGATAAACTGGGCCGCGGATGGGCTTGGATATCTCAAAACAAAAGAAGGGAATATCATACGGGTCGATCCTAAGACCGATGCCGAAACCATCGTGGTAAAAAAAGAGCAACTTACGCCTGCAGGGGCAAGCCAGCCATTAAGGTTGCAAAAATTTGATTACAGCAACGACCGTACAAAACTGTTGCTTTTTACGAACACTGCAAGGGTTTGGCGGTTCAATACCCGTGGCGATTATTGGGTGCTGAATACTGCTACAGGAAAATTATCCCAGTTGGGTAAAGGCCTTACGGCCCAATCGCTGATGTTTGCAAAATTTTCTCCGGATAATAAATTGGTCGCTTATGTAAGCGATCACAATCTTTTTGTAGAGGATATTATCAGCGGCCAGATCCGCAAGCTTACCACGGATGGAACCCGTAAGATGATCAATGGTACATTCGATTGGGTATACGAAGAAGAGTTTGGTTGCAGGGACGGTTTTCGCTGGAGCGATGACAGCAAACAGATCGCTTTCTGGCAGGTAGATGCAACAAAGATCAGGGATTATTATATGGTGAATAATACGGATTCTGCTTATTCTAAAATAATCCCGGTAGAATATCCCAAAGTTGGTGAGTCACCGTCGCCGGTAAAGATTGGTGTGGTGAGCCTCCTGAATGGTTTTACCCGTTGGATGAATATAGATGGAGATCCTCAGCAGCACTACATTCCACGGATGGAGTGGAGCGGGCCCAATGAATTGATTGTTCAGCAATTGGATCGCAAGCAACAGGAAAGTAAACTTATTTATTGCAAAACAACTGATGGCACTACCCGTACTTTCTGGGCAGAAAATGATGATGCCTGGGTGGATCTGAATTCACCGGATATTTTTGGCGAACCCGGCGGATGGAAATGGATCAACAAAGGACAGGAATTTTTATGGGTGAGCGAAAAAGATGGCTGGCGTCATATTTATCGCATCAGCAGAGATGGTAAAACGGTTACGCTGATCACAAAAGGAAATTACGATATCGGTGTGATCAAAGCTGTGGACGAAGCAAGTGGTTACATTTATTTTACCGCGTCGCCCTCCAATGCTACACAATTATATCTCTATAGAATAAAGATCAATGCCGGTAAAGACGACGCCGAACTGGTAAGCGCTGCTTCGCTGAAAGGTACACATGGCTATGATATTTCCCCAACGGGAAAAATGGCGAGCCATACTTTCAGTAATCATAACACACCCAATATCACGGAATGGATCTCTTTACCTGATAACAAGCCTTTGACACCGGCGAAAAGTATTGCCAGCAATCTTCGTACGGATCAGAATATACAGGTGGAGTATATGCAGATCACCACCGAAGATAATATTGTGCTGGATGCATGGATCAACAAGCCGGCAAATTTTGACCCCAATAAAAAATACCCGATGGTTTTGTATGTGTATGGAGAACCGGCGGCCAGTGTGGTAAGTGATGAATATGGCGACCACAGAAACTTTTTGTATAGTGGCGATATGGCGGAAGACGGTTATATACAAGTTGGGATTGATAATCGTGGAACACCTTCACTAAAGGGTTCTGCATGGCGCAGATCAATTTATCGTAAGATCGGGATACTCAATATCCGTGATATGGCTATGGGTACAAAAAAGTTGCTGGAGAAATACTCTTTCATTGATAAGGAGAGGGTGGCTGTTTGGGGCTGGAGCGGAGGAGGTGCCTCGACACTTAACCTGATGTTTCAGTATCCTGACATATTTAAGACCGGAATTGCAATAGCGGCCGTAACCAACCAGTTGTTTTATGATAATATTTACCAGGAAAGATACATGGGGTTGCCGCAGGAAAACCGTGAGGATTTCATCAAAGGTTCACCGGTTACCAATGTGCAGGGATTAAAAGGAAACCTGTTGTACATCCACGGTACGGGCGATGATAATGTCCATTACGATAATGCTGAAGTATTGTTGAATGCATTGGTGCGGTACAATAAACAGTTTCAGTTCATGGCATATCCTAACCGTACGCATAACATCAACGAAGGTGAAGGGACCTGGTTGCATTTGAGTACGCTTTATACAAATTTTTTGAAGAAGAATTGTGCTCCGGGGGGAAGATAAAACAGGACACCGGATGCTTGATACTGGTAATTTCTTCTACAAGGGTTTGCATGATTCTTCGCTAAAATAACCAGCATCTGGCATCCGGGATCTGACTAAATAGAACAGCCGCAGCATTTACGCTGCGGCTGTTCTATAGGTGTTATATTGTCCGAATTTTCAGATTACATAGGAAGCACCGGCCCATACCGCAGGTTCTTCTCTTTTTTACTTTTTCCAGGGTAAAGAATATCATGGGCGGTTTCATAACCTTCGTCTGCTACTTCAGAAAGCATTCTGCTTACTCTTTTTCTTTTGTTCTTCGCCAGAACCATTCCGGCAGCTATTAGTGCAACTCCTGCTAAAATTCCTAATCCTAGTTTGTTGATTTTCATAATTACTGCGTTTTTATAAAGATAAATATCTGCTGTTGGTATTATGTTTAAAGCTTGTTAAAGAACAATAATTAAGCCAGTTTTAGCAGAATAATGACTGTTAAAATATTAAAGTTTAAACATTGAGATGAAAAAAAGTATTACTTTTGATGTTCAAACATTAATATAAATAGTTAATAATAATTTCATGAGTTTAGTCGATAGCCTTAACTGGCGTTATGCAACAAAAAGAATGAATGGTGAAAAGATCAGCGATGCAGATCTTGAAAATATCCTGGAAGCAACAAGGCTTTCCGCATCATCTCTCGGTTTACAACCTTATACTATCCTGGTGATCAGTAATCCTGAGATCAGAGAAAGATTAAAAGCTGCCGGGTATAATCAACCACAGATTGTTGAAAGTTCTCACCTGCTTGTATTTGCCGCATGGGATGGTATTAGCGAACATCAGGTGGATGGATATATCCGCAATGTTGCAGAGGTCAGGGGAGTTAAAGTGGATGCACTGCAGGGTTTCAGTGATATGATAAATGGAAAAGTAAGATCACTCACCAAAGAAGAACAACAGGAATGGGCTGCCAGGCAGGTTTACATCGCATTGGGTACCGCATTGGCTGCCGCTGCAGAATTGAGAATAGATGCTACACCCATGGAAGGATTTTCGACGGAAAAATTTGATGAGATATTGGAATTAAAAGAGAAAGGACTTAAATCAGTAGTGATGATGGCCATAGGTTACAGGAGTAGCGAAGATGCTCTGGCTGGTGCCATTAAAGTACGCAGGCAAAAAGAAGCATTGTTCAGTTTTGTTGATTAATAGTGAAGTAGTAGTTTGGAAGTGCAGTGAAAGCTGCACTTTTTTTATTTGTAAAAATGCGACAATCAGATAAACAGGCCTGTCCGTTCATATATCCCTTATGCTTCTGAAATAGAATTCATACGAAACAATTCGTTTATTGTTCATTTTTGTTTCAAAGTATACATCATGAATAAGAACACGATTTTTATTATTATTTTTTCGTTAGAGGCAATGATCTCTGCGGCGCAAAATAATAATGCGGTAAGAATAGAAACGGGGATATGGAATGCTCAACAAGCACCGCTGGAAAATATAACAGCAGAATTAAGAAAGTCAGCAGACTCCTCGCTGGTGAAAGTGGCACTTTCCGATAAGTCAGGCCTCGTTTTATTTGAGCAGGTAAAAGCCGGAAGTTATTTTATTAAAACCACCGCTTTTAATTACAATGTATACTATACAGAAAATTTTAGTGTTACTAGCGGTAATGTGGAAACGCTGATTGTGCCAAAGATAATCCTGCAGCCGGCAGTAAAACAATTAGGAGATGTTACAGTAACTACTAAAAAGCCATTTATACAAAAGCTTTCCGATAGGATTGTAGTGAATGTAGAAAATAGTGTGGTCAGTGCAGGAAGTTCAGCAATGGATGTACTCGAGCGTTCGCCGGGAGTGAATATTGATCAGAATGAAAATATCAGTCTGCGTGGGAGGGCAGGAGTGATCATTATGATCGATGGGAAGCCGACGCCGATGACGGGTGCCGATCTGACCAATTACCTGAAGGGTTTACCTTCCGCAGCCCTTGACCGAATCGATATCATTACAAACCCCTCTTCGAAATATGACGCTGCAGGAAATTCCGGGATCATCGATATACGGATGAAAAAAGACCAACGCCTCGGTATCAATGGGACTTTTACAACCGGCTATGGACAAGGTGTATATCCAAAAACAAGTACGGGGGCAACTTTTAATTTTCGCAATAAAAAAGTCAATGTATTTGGAAATTATAATTACGCATATCGCATCGGACTCAATCATCTTTTGCTCGATCGCAATTTTTATGAAGAGGGCATTTACGATGGTGGCGACCTGAAAGACAATTATTCCAAATCTCCTGTAAGTTCGAATACAGCCCGTATCGGCATGGATTTTTTCCCTTCTAAAAAAACGATCATCGGTTTTGTGATCAATGGGAACTTCAATCACTATACCCGGAAAAGTAATAACAGCTCGATTGTACTCGATCCCCAGCGTGAACGCCAGAGCACGTTCCAATCAACAGCGAATAACAATGATCATGCAAAAAATGGAGTGGCCAATATCAATTTCAAACATAGTTTCGGAGAATCGGGAAAAGAAATTACCGCAGATGCAGATTACGGCGAGTATAATTCCACATCATTGACCCGCAATGCCACTCAATATTATAAACTGGATGGAAGCAGCCTGCAGCCGAATTATATTCTTGATGGGGACCAGGACGGCAAACTTGTGTTACGTACGGCAAAAGTGGATTACGTGAATCCTTTGAAGAAAAATGCCAAATGGGAAACAGGATTTAAAACCAGCTATGTTTCATCAGATAACGATGCAAAATTTTTTGATGTCAGTAATGGAACACCAGTAAACGATATTCACAAGACCAATCATTTTCTTTACAAAGAATATAATAATGCAGGTTATCTTAATTTCAGTAAGCAGTTCAAACATTTCGATCTGCAACTTGGATTAAGGGGTGAGCACACTACACTTAAAACAAATCAGGAGATCGGAAATGTGAGTTTTGATTCTTCTTATTTTAAAGTATTTCCCAGCGCATTCTTTAATTACAAACTGAAAGAAGATAAAATCATTGGCTTGTCGGTGAGCAAACGTATCGACCGTCCCGGGTATTCTTCGCTCAATCCGTTTCTGTTCCTGATCGATGTAACCACTTACGCCACCGGAAACCCCGCACTGTTGCCACAATTCACCTGGTCATACGAATTGAGTTATACGGTAAAAAACATTAACATGAGTGTGAGTTATAGTAGAACGACGAATAATCAAAACATAACGCTGGCAAGATTCAAGGAAGTTTTTCCTGCCATCGCTTCACCTGCCGATACGAATGTTACAGTGCAGATACCTATCAATCTTTCTTCTTCTGATTACTGGGGTTTCACGATCGCTGCACCCATACGTGTTACGAAATGGTGGAACATGATCAATAACGCAGATGTTTATTACCAGAAATTTCATGGCGATTTTAGCGGGACCTCATTAAATAATGGAATGCCTGCCGCAGACATTCGCACCAACAATACCTTTACGCTTAAAAAAGGCTGGACTGCTGAACTTAATGGAAGCCTCAATACAGGTGGCCGCGATGGTTTCATGGTTTCCAAAACTCAATGGGGCATTTCTGCCGGAGCACAAAAACTGATCCTGAAGAACAAAGGAACTCTTCGTCTAAACGTAACCGATATCTTTTGGACGAATCTTCCCCGGGCAACCATCACTTACAATAATTATATAGAAAAATGGAGGGCTTATCGTGAAACAAGAGTCGTTAATCTGACTTTCAGTTATCGTTTCGGCAACAGCAAAATACAAGCGGCACGAAGAAGATCAACTGCATCAGAGGAAGAAAGGCAGCGGGCGCAATAGATGAAGGTAAAATCGGAAATTTTTTTATTGCTCAACAAACATTGACCGGCCATTATATTTTCTTTATCAACAACCCATCTTCATATACAAATCCCATCACCTTCAGAAAACGGAGGTGTTTTTTATTAGGTAAATCTTTATATACAATACGTTTCACTCCTTTTGCTATCAGATAGTCGTGTTCTTTTTCAAAAATGAAAGTGCCTACTTTATAATCGCGGTACTTTGGTGTTGTGTAATTGATGGCCACTTCTGCATCACCATCGTCTTTAAGGGAAGCGCTGAAAATATTGGCGATCACCAGGTCACGGGTTACGGCAAAATTGAGTTGCCCGTTAAATTGTTCTGGTGCAAATCCTGGAAAATATCCCTTGATATCCTGGCGATAATATTCTGTAAATTTTTGAACCATCTTTTCTTTTCCTTCAAATTCAAAGAGGTCGAAATTTTCTTTTTTATTATAAACTTTCAAAAGATAATAAACATTGATGCAAAGTAAAATGCAGTTCGTAAGTAAAACCGGATAAGCGCTGAAGATGATGGCGTATGTGATAAAGCTGATATTACCCATGGTGTTGAACCAGCGAAACTTCAGGTCGTTATTAACCAACAGTGCAATGATGAGCAGGAGAGAAGCAAGATAGCCGAAGTATGGAGCAATTTGCAGAAGCATGTTATTTTTCTGCAATGTTACAGATTGGTGCTGAGAAAAAAATAGAATTTTTTAGCCATTCTCTTTAGCTTTGAAAGATAAATTTCAAAGTATGAAAAAGAACCTTTTGGTACTTGTTTGCATCTTATCTGCAATAACTGCTGCTGCACAGGATTTGAATGTAATGACCTTCAATATTCGACTCAATATTGCTTCCGATAGTTTGAATGCATGGCCGTATCGCAAAAATTTTGCTGCGGATGAGATCAGGTATCATCAGGTGCAATTGCTTGGGGTGCAGGAAGCTTTGCATGTGCAGATGACCGATCTGCAGGAACGATTGCCTTCTTTTAAATACATCGGTGGGGGAAGAGATGATGGAAAAGAAAAAGGTGAATACTCCGCGATCTTTTATGATACCACTGTTATGAAAGTTTTGCAAAGCGAAACTTTCTGGCTATCGGAAACTCCAGCTGTAGCGGGCAGTAAAGGCTGGGATGCCGCTTATCCGAGAGTAGTAACGTGGGGTAAATTTCAATTCAGGAGATCCAAAAAAATATTCTACGCCTTCAATACTCATTTCGATCACATGGGTAAAATAGCCCGGAGAGAAAGTGCACTTTTCTTATTGAAAAAAATAAAAGAGATTGCCGGTAATACACCCGCTGTAATAACGGGTGATTTTAATGCCACTCCACAGGATGAACCGATAAAGGTGATCCGGAATAAATCGAATGAAGGTTATCTCACAGATTCAAAAGAATTGTCGGAGAAAGGCCATTATGGCCCTACCGGCACTTTCAATGGATTTGGTCCAAAAGAACGCGACGACGATCCGATCGATTATATTTTTCTCAAAGGAAAATGGAAAGTGAAAACTCATGCGACCATATCACAAAGCTGGGGCGGACGTTTTGCTTCCGATCATTTTGCGGTTTTGTCTACCCTGGTATTGTAGACATAAAGCATGGTTACCTTTTGACGGCAGCAGTATTAAGATTAAACCTGAAATATGACCCAACGAATATTTTTTTCATTCATTCTTATCGCCTGCATCGCCTCTTGCACAACAGAAGAAATAGGTAACAGCAAAGATGTAAATCCCGCTACGATCTACACCACTTATACAACCACATATAATGAAACTGAATCTAACGTAAACAACATGGCCCGGTTTCGTTTCGCGGGACCGGATGGCACCACGCTACTACTCAGCGATTCCAGCAGTATCAAACTGGATGGGGTTGCTATAACGGCCGACAGCACTAAATTTCTAGGTGCGTTTTATAACATACGCAAACCTGTGGAAGGCTTTAAGGGTAAACATACCTGGTCATTTACCGATATTAATGGAAAATTGTACGAAGAGACATTTAGTTTTGAACCTGTAAGTTTACAGACCATCATCCCCGCATACATTAAAGCTGCAGATCTTCATCTTAGTTTTAGTGGGGTTAATAATGGGGATAGTATTAGTGTAGCATTAATCGATACCAGTAAAAAAGGTTTTGACGAAATACTTTATGCGGTCAATCAAAATGAAATAGTGATACCCGCCGCCTCATTTAAAAATTTGAAAATCGGGCCACTCGAAATTACATTCTCCTGTAAAAGGTCCAGGCCAATTAAAAATTGTCCAAAAGAAGGCGGACTGTTGTTATTTGAATTTAATCTAAAGAACAGGAAAACAGTACTTGCGTTGTAATTTTTATTCAACCTTTATCAGCCACGAGCCGGAAGCGGAATCTTTCCAGGAATCAATATCAAATTCAAACTTTTCATTCTCATCCGTAATGCTGATATGTGGAGTTGCCGGAGGATTGAATCCTTCATTGATCGCTTTGATACCGATCCAATGTTCACCTTTCGAAAGATTGATACTTTTATAAGTAACAGCAGTATCACCGAGGCCAAGACTTTTGAAAATAAGTTTTCCATCGAAATAAAAATCAATGGTATCCCCGTCCACAGCACTGTAATCCCAGATGCTTATTTCCGGGCTTCCCTTAACCGTAGTGATCCCTTGTTGAACAAAGGCTTCACGGGAAATGCGAACTGTTCTGAAAAACAAATACCAGATTGCTGTAGAACATAACAGCAGCAATAACAGTAGTAATAGTAGCCGGTTTCTTCTATTTTTCATACGATAATCAATTACTGATATTCATGTTGAATGTGGTATTGACCCTTACACCGCTTCCCGGTTTTAATTCATTTTTTAAGCCTTTGATCTCAGCCGTTACTTTCGTCTTGTTTTTTACCAAAGAAAATGATTGCTGTTTTGGAATAGAAGCGATAAAAATCGTTTTGTTTTTAGCGATCGGAACAGTGAAATTTTTAATTACAGGTATAGGTAATAAAGGTTGAAGCAGTACAAGGAAGATGTGGTTTGTTTCTTCCGTTTCAGTCATGTCAAATGCAGAAGGAACGATCTGTAAAGTCAGTTTGTTATTTAGGACGGTCCCTTTTACGGCAACATGGTAAGAACCAGGGATGGCACTGCTTGCAAAGGATCCGATATCATTGTTGAATTTATTTAAATCGACAGCCCGTGGAGTAAGTGCCTGTCTTGCCAGTACTGTCATCCCATCCGGTATTTTTTCCTGCTGTTCAAAATCTTCCTGGAAACCATAACGCACCCTATAGCCGATAAACTCTCCGGTGATCTCTGCACTCTTGCTGAGGTCGGTGCTTTTTTCATAACGTAGTTTCAATTCGCCTTTCAGGTCGAGATCATACACCAGATAATTTTCTCCGTTATCTGCCTGAAAAGTCACTTTAAAAGTAGTGCTTGCCGGGCCTTTCAATTCCTCGCAATTTTGTGCGTACAAAAATTTAAAAACATAACTACAGATATCGAGGCTCAATCCTTTCTTTAAAAAGTCCACCATTTCGGCAGAGCCGAGATAATGCGCCACCAGTGCTTTTTGTGCGGAATTGATCCCGAATTTTGTCTGCTCTTTTTGCTGGTCGCTTCCTTTCCAGTTCATGCGGTCTACGGCGCCAGGTAAAACTTTGTCAGAAGAAAGATTGACTACGATCTTCAATGCACTCGCTTTTACATCGAGTACCAAAGAGATAAATCCGCACATTTCTGTGATGCCATTCAGTGCTTCACATTTCAGGCTTTTATTTTTATACTCCTGGACTTTGGAATTCAGTTCCGGCAATTTATCCACCACTTTTTTATTGTTCGCTTCCAGTTGGTTGATATACTCATTTGCCTTCAGAGCTGCTTCAGGCACGTCCTGTGTTTTTTTGATGAGTTCTTTTATTCCCTGTGCAACTTTTTCATCACTCGCTTTCAGTGTGCTGAATTTATCCCGGTAACTTTTTAGTTTGGTGGTTTGTGTTTCAATGTCGGGAGAAGGAGGAAGGCTTTCCATTTTCTGTATGATCACATCCAGCGTAGTTTGTGCTGCCTGCGACATTTTAAAAAAGTCAGTCTGTATTGCATTGACTGCGCCAGTGATGGTTGCTATGGCAAAACTGGCGGAAGCAGCATTGATGCCATCTGCAGGCTTTACCGTAACAGCATATTTTCCTGTAGAGAATGCTTTAGTGTAGGTTAATTTATACTCGCCTTTTTTATCTGTCTTCGTATTTAAAGATATTTCTTTTCCGCCGGGATCCGTAATGATGATGCTTACTTCCAATGGTTCTTTACCAACAACCGTATTGCCGCTGATCTCTATCGGCTTCCCGGGAATGCTCATAGCGGGTTTAACTTCCACACTGATGGGAGCGCCTTCCTCCATTTGCGCAAAGCAAAACCGTATGGATAACAGGAATGATATGGATATACAACCGAGAATTTTTTTCATAAAAGATCATCCGATTAATTTTTTCCTTTCTTGCATGGATTGGATGGTGCGGATGCGGCAGGTTTATTTCCATCTGCTTCAAAGCCTTGCTCGTTGATCAATTGAAGCAATGTGGTATAACTTGTGCCATCACTGCTATAGCGAATGGCCAACTCCCCGTTGGAAATATTTGTTTTTACTTCAAACACACCATCTTGTTTTTTTAATAAAGCCTCGATCTTTTTTTTACCGCTTTCGCAAAAAATGTTTGTCTGTATCACTGTTTGTGCGCCTTCACCACTCATGGTGTTATCATTTGCCGCAACGGGAGTTGGGGTATTGTTCTCGGCAGAAGTCGTCGTTACAGCTGTTTCGTCGATAGTTGCCGCCTGGCCTTTCTTGTTTTTCTTAACTGCTTTTTCCGGGGCATCCAATGCCTTATCGATGCCTTCGTTTGTTTTCTGATCGATCTTATTATTTACTTTTTGCTTGGCACTTTGTTTAGCCCTTTCCAAAACATTTTTTCCAAATTGAGCTTGCGTTGCAAAACATGTAAGGCTGAATGCCAGTATCAATAATGCTTTCATATGATTGTGTTTATTGTATGCGGACTAAAATTCGCCACCATTGGTAGAACTGAATTCATGTCTTATCCTGAATTTTCCTGAAACTTTGTGATTCGTGTCTTTAGGGTCTTTACCATCTTTTTCGCCATAAGTGGTAGCATTGAAAGTGCCGGTTATGATCCTGGCTTTGTTACCTTCTTTTTCTGACGATAAAATTACCACTGCATCCGGCACTACTACAGACATTTCATCGTAAGTAGTATTGAAGCTGTTGGTGGTGTAGTTTTTTTCCGGATAGTTTTGCAACGATACACTTCCCTGTGTAATTTCCTGGTCGTAATCTTTTGAACCGTTAGGAGTGCTTGAAGGTTGTGTCATATCATGTGGAATGACGAGTAATACATTTGGTTCACCTTCTTTTCCTGCAAATATTTTGAATACTTTTTTATTACCTGTTACATAATACGATGCCGAAATATCCGCAGCTCCGATCTGCATCGGTTTGCCATCCACCGTATAATCGAAATAAAGGCCGCCACTGCTTTTGTCGCCGGAGGTTGCGGAGGCTGAAGTGCCATTTGCAGTTTTTTTGTCATTGTTTGAACAGGCAATCAGTAATGCAACGACAGATAAGGAAAGAAATAATTTTTTCATGATAACGAATATTTGCTTGCAAAGTAGCCAGCTTATTCGGGGAAGACAATACCATGAACGGGTGAATTTTCTTTGCCGCGGAGAACAAGGGTGAGCGGAGTTTCGCAGGGACAGTAAACAAAAACGTCTTCACTGAGATGAATGACCTCGGCGAAGACGTTGAAATATTTTTATTGGTACTTAATTTGTTCGGCCTGGATAAACTTCCAAAGCCTTTGCAAGGCAATCCATTGCTTTATTGATCGCGTCAGCATTGAGTACATACGCAAGCCTTACTTCATTTTTTCCAAGCCCGGGTGTGCTGTAGAAGCCTGTGCCGGGAGCCAGCATTACGGTGGCATCTTCATGGCTGAATGATTCGAGCAGCCATTGGCAAAAAGTATCACAATCATCGATAGGCAATCTTGCCATGGCATAAAATGCTCCGCCCGGATTTGGACAAAACACTCCCGGCATTTCGTTTAGCCTTTTTACAATGATATCCCTGCGCAATTGATATTCTGCTTTGGTGCTATCGAAATAATTTTCAGGAAGGTCAACAGCCGCTTCGCCTAATACCTGTGCATAAAATGGCGGGCTCAATCTGGCCTGTGCAAACTTCATCGCAGCAGTAAATACTTCTTTGTTTTTCGTGATGAAAGCACCGATACGTCCGCCGCAGGCACTGTATCGCTTGCTGATAGTGTCCATCAATATTACATTTTGCTCCGCACCTTTCAGGTGCATGGCACTTACATGTGTTCCCTGGTAGCAAAATTCCCGGTAAGCTTCATCGGCAAAAAGAAATAAATCATGCTTGATCACGATCTGTTTCAACGTTTCCATTTCAGCAGCGCTGTACAGATAACCGGTCGGATTGTTCGGATTACAAACCACGATGGCTTTGGTTTTCGGGGTGATCGCTTTTTCGAAATCTTCTATCGGGGGCAATGCGAACCCACTCTCGATGCTGCTGCTGATAGGTACTACGTTCACATCGGCCTGTATCGCAAATCCATTGTAGTTAGCGTAAAATGGTTCAGGAATGATCACTTCATCTCCTGCATCCAGGCAAGCCATAAAGCCGAAAAGAATGGCTTCGCTGCCACCGGTAGTCACAATGATCTCTTCCGGTGTAACGTGGATGTCATTGCGTTGGTAATATTCTACCAGCTTTTTGCGGTAGCTTTCCATTCCTGCGCTATGGCTATATTCCAGTACGGTGATGTCGCAATGCTTTACTGCATCGAGGCATTCCCTGGGCGTTTCAATATCGGGCTGGCCGATGTTGAGGTGATATACTTTAGTGCCTTTTTTCTTTGCCGCTTCGGCAAAAGGAACCAGCTTACGGATAGGAGAGGCGGGCATTTCGGTGCCGCGGTGACTGATCTTTAACATAGCGCAAATATAATGGATAATGCTATAATGGATAATTGATAATGTTACAAAGAGTTGGTCTTCACAAATATGAATGGTCTTCAAATTTGAAAGTATTATCCATTATAACATTATCCATTAATTCAGCTTTCGTGGAACTCCACATTGTTCTGCTCCAAAAATGCTTTGATCGCATTCACATGTATACATTGCCCGAGATGAATGAAAGAATAATCCGTTACTTTTTTGGGTGCATTATTTATCATGATCTCTTTGTCTTCGAGATCAAAACCGAGGTGAAGGTGTTTGGTGCTGAACTGCATGCCGTAGACAAGCCCATCCTGATCAAACAACGGCCCGCCGCTTTGTCCGCGAAGGCCCGGCGTGCTCATTTCAATTCCATACAATCCGTGCTGCTGATCGCCGAGAAAACGGGTCACCATTCCTTCCAGCGGAAATCTTGGAGAAACAGTCACGCCGGTATTCGTCCATTCGATATCATCGGTATTCGCATTGAACGCGAAATTGCTGAACTCCGGAAACGGAAATCCGAGGCGGCATAAAAATTTCCCCTGCTTGATGTCTTCCCCATTCTTTAAAAATTTTGCGTAACCATTGTAATGCAGTTTTTCAAAATCGTTGAATTTTAAAATGGCCAAATCAAGTGTCGGATGAAGATGCCAGGTAAAGCCGCTCATCTTGTCAACACTTTCGATAAAATTATGTTTGATCTGGATGATGCTATCGGGCTGTAATTTATATTTCAACTCAAGTCCTTTGATCAGCTGTTTGTATTTCGGATGGTTCAATATCTGCTGCCTTTCCTGGCGGAAATTATTGAAATGCTGATTGACCTGGTCTGCTGTCGCGATCAATTCCACCACATGTTTGCAGGTGACTGCATAGCCTTTATCATTTACAAAAAAAATGGTAGAAGCCCCGGGGATAAGCTGTTTGCCACTGTATGTCCGCATGATGGTGTGGATAGGGCGGGTGAAGTTGGAAACGTTTTCTATGGCGTTGATGAACATGGTAGATGGGTTTAGAGATTAGGGTTTAGGGTTTAGGGAGGTTTAGGGAGGTTTAGAGAGGTTTAGAGAGGTTTGGAATGTTTAGAGTGTTGAAGGTTTAGAATGTTTAGAGTGTTGAAGAGGCAAATGTTTTATTGTCTGGGTTTTCGTTTAGTGCAAGTTTGAAATACTTATTTGCAAAGAATTATTTCATTAATAACATTCAAATTTAATGAATGTCCAACCCTCTAAACTTTTCTAACCCCTAAACTCTAAACCCTAAACGCTCATCTCTAACCCCTAAACTCTAAACCCCCTTCAGTTTTGCCGCTGCCGCTTTATCTACATACCACAACAATTTCCCACCCTTATCCGCCCTGATCATCTGCGCAGGATATTTTTCAATATTTTCTTTTCCTTCCAGGATAGTGTGCAGCATCGATGCTTTTTTCTTGCCTGTTACCAGGAACAAGATTGTCTTTGCATGATTGATGAGTTTTGCTGTAAAACTGATACGGAACATGTCGACTTCCTGTACAAAAACTTCTTTCACCAGCGCATCTTTTTCTTCGAGTATTGTGGTAAAAGGAAACAAAGATGCAGTATGCCCGTTATCTCCCATACCCAGCAATATCAGGTCGAATGCAGGAAAGTCATTTTTGAAAAACGTCTTTATTGTTTGCTCGTAATGCACTGCTGCTTTAGCCGGCGTAAAACGGGTTGGTATCGGAAAAATATTTTCCGCGGGAATATGAACATTGCTGAGCAGGATCTTTTTTGCCTGGTGGCTATTGTTAGATGGATTGCTTGCCGGTAAATAACGTTCGTCGCCCCAGAAAACAAAAATGTTTTTCCAGTCGAGTTGTTTATTGTAAGGTTCATTCGCCAGCAGTGCAAAAAGTTTGTCAGGCGTACTTCCTCCCGAAAGGGCAATGGTAAACTTGCCACTCTTTTCAATCGTTTTTGCCGAAAGTTTTACAATAAAATCAGCAGTGGATTTACTTAGCAATTCTTCCGTCTCAAATATTTTGATCTTACTCATGATGATTTTTTTCAAAAGGCATAACGATCCAGTTGTGCCCGTCTTTTGCGATTAATGCTTCAGCGCTTTCAGGCCCGTAAGAACCTGCAGTGTAGTTCGGGAAATTCACCGATGGATTTGCTTCCCATGTGCTGAGAACCGGCATGATCAGTTCCCATGCGGCTTCCACCTGGTCGGCACGCATGAAGAGGGTGGCATCGCCTTCTATCACATCCAGCAGCAATGTTTCATAACCTTCGGGTGTGCCGGTGCTGGCGTAAGTATCGTTGTAATTGAACAACATGTCTACAGGATTCAATTCCATCTGAAGGCCTGGTTTTTTTGCCTGGAACCTTACCCGGATACCCATGTCGGGCTGGAGGTTCAATACCATCCTGTTTGGCTGCCAGTTGTCCAGGGCTTCCGCCGGGAACGACTGATGCGGAACAGGTTTGAATTCGATGGTGATGACCGAGATTGCCTGCTGCATACGTTTGCCAGAGCGGATGTAGAAAGGAACACCGCTCCAGCGCCAGTTGTCGATGTAGAATTTTATCGCGGCAAATGTTGGTGTAGTACTGTTGGGCGCTACATCTTTTTCATCCGTATATCCTTTTACTTTTTCGCCTTCCATCCAGCCTTCGCTGTATTGTCCGCGAACAGCAAAATCGTGCACCTCTTCTCTTTTTATTTTGCGGATGGCATGTAGTACATCTACTTTTTTATTCCTTACTTCATTTGCATTGAATGATACAGGTGGCTCCATCGCTATCAGGCAAACGAGCTGCAGCAAATGATTCTGGATCATATCACGGATGATGCCGCTTTGCTCATAATAACCGCCGCGGTCTTCGATACCGATCTTTTCCGCTACCGTGATCTGGATATGATCAATATAATTCCTGTTCCAGGTTGGCTCAAACAACGCATTCGCGAAGCGGAAAGCAAGAATGTTCTGCACGGTTTCTTTACCCAGGTAATGATCGATGCGGTATAATTGAGTTTCGTCGAAGATCGACAGCAATGATTTGTTCAGTTTTTTCGCACTCTCCAGATCAACACCGAAAGGTTTTTCGATCACCAGCCTTGAGTGTACCCTGTCTGCCGCCAAGCCTGCTTCGCCGATGCGTGAAGCTATAGTTTCAAAGAACTGCGGTGGAACGGCGAGGTAAAATATTTTATTCACTGCGCAATCAACCCTGTCGGTAAAGGTTTTGATCTCCTTGTTCAGGAAATTATAAAATGCCGGCTGTGTAAAATCAGCACGTTGATATTCGATATTTTTTGCGAAAGCTTCCCATTCATTCTTCTTTGCTTTTCCCCTTCTTGAAAACTGATCTAATGCTTCTTTCAAGCCTTTGATAAAGACCTCGTCGGAGATGGCCGACCTTCCGGTACATATGATGCGGAAATCCTTATTCAGCCAATGATCCAGGTAAAGATTGTACAAAGCCGGTATCAGCTTACGTTTGGTAAGATCTCCCGATCCTCCGAATATGGTGATGACGGTTGGGTTTGTTTTTACTGTTGCGTCCATTTTAATAGATTGTTTGGTTCCAGTTAGTATGAAATGTTCCTTCTTTGTCCGTACGTTCGTAAGTGTGCGCACCAAAGAAATCCCTTTGAGCCTGTATCAGGTTTGCCGGCAGCCATTCGCTGAAGTAGCTGTCGTAATAATTCAGGCAGGCGGAGAAGCCCGGCAGCGGAATGGCATATTGCAATCCTTTCTGCAGCACACGGCGCAATGCGATGGAGCCTGTTTTCACCTGTTCGCTGAATTCTTCCGCCAGCATCAGGTTAGCCAGTTTATCATCCTTGCGGAATGCTTCGGTGATCTCTTTCAACAATGCCGCACGAATGATACATCCGCCTCTCCAGATAGAGGCTACAACAGCGATATCGGTTTCGTATTTATAAGTGGAAGATGCCTGCTGCAACATGGCAAGGCCTTGCGCATACGTAATGATGAAGCTGGTATACAAAGCCGCTTCTACATCGAGTATCAACGTTTCTTTATTCGGCGCTTCTTCTACCACATTTTCTTTATTGAAAAATCTTGCCGCTACCACACGCTGCTGTTTGAGCGATGATAAGATCCTTTGTGTTACTGCCGCATCAATGGCCGGGATAGGAGATTGTATCCGCATCGCATCCTGGCTCATCCAGGCGCCTGTGCCTTTCTGATGCGCCGTATCCGCGATGAAGTCTATCAGCATTCCTTTGCCGTCTTCATCCGGTTGGGTGAATACTGCCGCTGTTATTTCTACCAGGAAAGACTGCAGCCTTCCTTTATTCCAGCTTTCGAATGTTGTATGCAACTCTTCATTGCTGAGGCCGCCGTGCACTTTCAGGATATGATAAGTTTCTGCCAGCAATTGCATCAGCGCATACTCGATACCGTTATGAACCATTTTTACATAATGGCCTGAAGCGCCCTTGCCCATGTAAGCAGTACAAGGTTCGCCATTTACTTTAGCGGCAACGGCATCCAGCATTGCTGAGATGCGGTTATAGGCTTTCAGGTCGCCACCCGGCATGATGCTCGGGCCAAACCTTGCGCCCGTTTCTCCACCGGAAACACCCAGCCCCATGAAGTGCAGGCCTTCTTTTGCCAAAGCATCTATTCTTGTTTGTGTATCTGTAAAATGTGAGTTGCCGCAGTCGATGATGATATCTTCAGCCTGCAGCAATGGTTTCAATTCGTTGATCACCGCGTCCACGATCGGGCCTGCAGGAACGAGTAAGAGAATGGTCCTTGGAGTTTGTAATGCCTGTACAAAAGCAGTGATATCATTATAAGCTTCGATGTTATCATGTACATCCAGGCCGTTGAGTGTTTCTACTTTTTTCGGGTCTTTATCGTAACCCGCTACCGAAAAGCCTTTGTCGCTCATATTCAGCACGAGGTTGCACCCCATGGTGCCAAGGCCGACCATGCCGTAATTGTATTGTTGTTCACTCATTGTTTTGAATTTTCTTTGAAAAGGATATATAAAATTATGAAATACACATTACACCCCGAAACTATATTCCCGATTTAGTAATATGATCATCGTGTTTTGAAAAAGTGAAATGTTCATTTTTCGAAAACATGATGCCAGCCTGAGCCTGTCGAAGACGGGCCTGGGATCATATCTCGCCTTCGACAAGCTCGGGTTTGCATCATGGGAGAAATGCTTCACTTCGGGATAACATATACTCAAAAAAAAGCTCCCGGAACAACCGGGAGCTTTTACTATTTTATTTCAAAAATCAGCTTTTTGATTTAATGGGCCTTTTTTTCAAAGCTGGTTTGGTGCTAACATCAGTTTTTACGTCTGAAGTAGTAGCAGATGGAGTGGCTCCTTTGATCTTTGCATAATCATCAGCAGTCAATACTTCACCTTTGATAGTGATGCTCTTCATTTCGTCAACACCAGCGAATTTTACATTCATGTGTTTTTCGAAAGCATTCAGGTTAGCTGCATTGTAAGTAGCAGTGATCTTACCTTCTTTACCCGGCATGATCGGTTCTTTGGTGAAATCCCCGATAGTGCAACCGCAGGTGGGGTTTGCCTGTTCGATGATCAATGGTTCTTTACCGATGTTGGTTACAACAAAAGTAACAGTAGCCGGAGTTCCTTGTGGAATTTTTCCCATATCGATGGCGTCAGTTTTAAATTTAGCCACATCATCTGCTTTTTTCTGTGCAAATGTGATCGTTGTCAGGGTCAATGCCATTAATGAGAATAATAATTTCTTCATGAGTTGTGCTTTTTGTGTTTTTTATAAATTTTAATTAAGTTCTTTTAAGCTTTCATTTGTAGGAGCGCTGGTAGCAGGCGTTTTCCAAACCTCACCTTTGATCATCAGCACTTTTGATTGTGTACCGTTATAAGTAACGGTGATGTTTTTAGTGAAAGGGCCTTCTGCCGCCGCGTTATAACCTACGGTTATTTTTGCAGTAGCTCCGGGAGCAATTACTGCTTCTTTATCCCATTGTGGAGTAGTGCAACCGCAACTTGCCTGCACATTATCCAGTTTGTAAGGAGTTTTTCCGGTGTTGGTCACTTCAAATTCAGTGGTTACCGGTTTTCCCTGCGGGATTTTTCCAAAGTCAAATTCTGCTTTGTTAACAGACAGAGCTTCAACAGGAGTGACAGCTGTAGCTGTAGAAAGTACAGCCACTTTACTTACGTCAGATGGTGCCGTTTGGGCGAATAAGGCGGAAGAAGTAAAAAAACAAAATCCTGCCAGTGCAACTATTTTTTTCATTTTAAACTAGATTAAGCGAAATCAAAGATAACAAAACGGTTGGTTTTTGATTAAATTGTTATTCTGTTTGCTGTTTTTTAACAATCCGCCATAAAATTAATAAATTTGCAGTAATATACAAGATATGGATACAACCAATCAACACGATGCTGCCACCCAGGAAAAACTAAGTTTCGATCACTTTCGTAACGAAGTTTTGAAGGACTACAAATTTGCTTGTATTAGCCGGGAAACCAGTCTTTTAGGAAGAAAAGAAGTACTGACCGGGAAAGCCAAATTCGGCATTTTCGGCGATGGAAAAGAGGTCGCCCAGATAGCGATGGCCAAGTTCTTCCGCCCCGGCGATTTCAGGTCGGGATATTACCGCGATCAGACCTTCATGTTTGCCAGCGAACTGGCCACAGTTGAACAATTTTTTGCACAACTATATGCCGATCCGGATATCAACAACGATCCGTTCAGCGCCGGCCGCCAGATGAACGCCCATTTTGCCACCCGTATGGTGGATGAAAATGGCAACTGGCTCAACCTTGCCGACCTGAAGAATATTTCCAGCGATATTGCTCCCACCGCCGGGCAGATGCCAAGAGCTTTGGGTCTCGCGTTCGCATCAAAAGTATTCAGGAATGTGCCGGAATTGCAGGAATTGCAAAACCTCAGCGATAACGGAAATGAAGTTTGTTTCTGTACCATCGGCGATGCTTCTACCAGTGAAGGCCATTTCTGGGAGACGATCAATGCAGCGGGTGTGCTGCAGGTTCCGTTGGCGGTTTTTGTATGGGATGATGGTTATGGGATCTCTGTTCCAAAAAAATACCAGACCACCAAAGCCTCGGTATCACAGGCTTTGTCGGGCATGCAGAAAGAAGACGATACCAATGGTATTGAAATATATAAACTCAAAGGATGGGATTATGCAGGCATGTGTGAAGTGCTGGAACATGCCATTCAAAAGATTCGTGATACGCACACACCGGCCCTCTTTCATGTAGAAGAGATCACGCAGCCGCAGGGGCATTCAACTTCGGGTAGCCACGAGCGTTATAAAGATACCGACAGGCTCATCTGGGAAAAAGAATGGGATTGCCTGAAACAGATGAAAGAATGGATACTCGAAAATGCATTGGCAGAAGAGCACGAACTGAAAGCCATTGAAGATGCTGCGGTAGTGCATGTGAGGGAAAGCAAACAAAGGGCATGGGACCGCTACCAGGCACCGCTGAAAGAAAAAGTAGCGGAGACTATCCAGCTGATTGCTGATAATGATGCCGGCCTTGCCGCAATAAAAGAAATGACTGGGGCGCTTGCTGCCACCCGTGAGCCGATGCGCCGCGATATCCTGAAAACATTGGGTAAAACCATCGACCTGCTTCAGTTGAATAAAGCTGCAGGCCTGGAAAATGTTCAGGCATTTTACGACGATTATTTGGCTGAAAGCAAAAAATTATACGACAGTTTCCTTTACAACGAAGGGCCTAAAAATGCACTGGCTGTTGAGGTTAAACCAAAACATTTTGACCAGGATGCACCTGTGGTAAATGGTTACGAAGTGTTGAATAAATATTTCGATCAGTTGTTTGCCAGCAACAATAAAGTAGTTGCTTTTGGTGAAGATCTCGGCCATATCGGCGATGTGAACCAGGGGTTCAGCGGCTTGCAGGAAAAACATGGCAACCAGCGGATATTCGATACCGGTATCCGTGAGCTTACGATCATGGGACAAGGGATCGGGCTTGCTTTGCGTGGATTGCGGCCGATCGCGGAGATACAATACCTCGATTATTTATTATACGGTTTGCAGCCCTTGAGCGATGATGTGGCTACTACGCATTTTCGCACTGCGGGGCAGCAGAGTGTGCCGCTGATCGTACGTACCCGCGGGCACAGGCTCGAAGGCATCTGGCATAGCGGTTCGCCGATGGGAATGATCATCAATTCGCTCCGCGGAATGTATGTATGCGTGCCGCGAAATATGACCCAGGCGGTAGGAATGTACAATACATTATTGCAGGCGAATGACCCGGCGATCATTATAGAATGTCTGAACGGGTACAGGCTGAAAGAAAAATTACCCTCCAACCTGCTGGAATATACGGTGCCATTGGGCATCCCCGAAGTGATCAAAACGGGCGACGACATTACGTTGGTTTCTTATGGATCTACTTTGCGCATCGTGCAGGAAGCTGCCGCACAGCTGGAGAAGCTCGGCATCAGCTGCGAAGTGGTGGATGTACAGACATTGTTGCCATTTGATATACATCACAGTATCGTAGAATCTCTGAAAAAGACCAGCCGTATTGTCTTCATCGACGAAGATGTACCGGGTGGGGCAGCCGCTTATATGTTCAATAAAGTGATGGAAGAACAGAAAGGGTATAAATACCTGGATGTAGCGCCACGTACCATCACAGCGCAGGCTCACAGGCCGGGTTATGGCAGCGATGGGGATTATTTTGCAAAGCCGAATGTGGAAGATGTGGTGAGGGTGGTGAAGGAGATGATGGGGGAGTAATTAATAATTAATAATTAATAATTAATAATTTTTTCGGTCGTAATGCTTAATTTTTTTTGGATACTTTTCGGCGTTGTTGGTGTTTTCGCCAACAACTTTTTTTTAGCTCAAAGGTGTTGGTGAAAACACCCACAACGGCAAAAAACACCCACAACGGAGAAATGCACATATCACTCTGCACATAATATTTTTAATATCTATGGTAATAATTGAAAGAAATGAAGAAAATCATAAACGTTATGGTTCGCCTATTCAAGAGAGCGATCTGATTTATTTCTTACATAAGCATATCACCCCAAATTTTACAGATTTTTACGGCCAGGAATATTGTGCTGCTGTTTCATTCATTGATGGAACGCTTCTTCCTTGTGTTGTATTCCGGCATAAAAGAAAAATGATCGACCTTATCTATAGCGGATTGCATAAAAAAAGACTGAGTAGGGGAGTAACAAATGATAAGCCCCATGATACAGAGTTTGTACAAAAAAACATAATAGAACATCATCTTGTTGCTGAAAATATACTCAAATTCAATGACGATGTTGTTAAAGTGGAGAAATGCAAATTTACCATGCCGGAAGAAATTTTAAAAAAGATCCACGGTGGGCCTGCAGAGTTTTTTCTTGCAAAATTCAAAGACGGTAGCTATGAGAATTTTCGTATTGGCGAAGGGCAGTTTTATGAAGTGCCAATTGGTAAAGAATTAGAAGGTATAGCTGAAATATTCAATACCAGATTGATGCTGCAAAATGGCGAGATAATCACCATCGAAAAATTAGCAGATTGGAAAACCAATGAAACCAATTTTAAAACGATACATATCAGTAAGCCCTATTTTGCCTGTTATATTGGACATAGCGATCACAATGACTTTGCTGAAAGTATAGCCAGCGTCAAAGAAAAATGGGCATAAAACAAAAAGATCAGCATATAGCTGATTTTTTATTTCGGCGTTGTTGGCGTTTTCACCAACAGCTTTTTTTAGTTCAAAGATGAAGCTACTTTCTAGTGTGGCGTTGGTCAGGAGACCATACGCCGGCGTCTCACGGTGGAACGATGGGTTAATTTGTTTGTCTGCTACCAACGAGGGCGGAATAAAAAAAGAAATGAAGAAATTTAACGCCGAGGTTATATTGGAGAAGGAATTTTTGATTACTTGTTTAGATCGGCAGGTGGATGAGGGGTTGAGGATGATTTTTTTGCTCCAAAATGCTACCAACCTAAGTTTTAGCAGCATTACAGCACATCATTTAAATGCTTAGTATTTTTACTATTTTTCTTTTTTAAATAAAAAAAAATTTCCTTGCCAATCCGCTTTATCACTGTCCTATTATTTAAAATACGCATGTGTTAACTACGTGTTTTTTGATCTCCTGTTTTTTGGATGAATAAATAACGATAGGTTTGTTTTGCAAATTTCGCACCCTACCAAAACTATCAGCATGAGCAACCCCAAGCTCATTATTTTAACCCTGTTCATCTTAATGCTACGCCATCCCGTGCAGGGGCAGGTAGATAGTACGATACATACATTACAGCAGATCCCGGATAAATACATTGGCCAGGTCAACAAAAAAATTGATCGTTACTCGCATCGCCTTACTTCCAAAACAGAAAAGACACTCACTAAACTTTGCCGTTGGGAAAGCCGGGTGCAGAAGCTTTTGCAGAAAGCAAGCCCCGAAACGGCTCAACGCCTTTTTGCCAATAAAGACCTCACTTTTGCCGGC
>Ga0247813_10000403_pt1 | contig 42240 bp, 29 predicted proteins | sample UWRJL169409C1_FD_180719 | JGI IMG/M metagenome (GOLD analysis project Ga0247813, IMG submission 180719) | Plant litter microbial communities from Arlington Agricultural Research Station in Wisconsin, United States - UWRJ-L169-409C-1 | ecosystem: Environmental > Terrestrial > Plant litter >... | reverse complement strand
GACTTCAGGTTCCTCAGCATTGTTTCCAGAATATCGAAATGTGCATAAAGATCCTTACGGATCATCAGGTTACGCTCTATACTCGAGTTGCGGATATCAATAGCCGCATAAAACGGATATACGTCCTTAAACTGAACCGATTCTATTAAAAGACCTTTTTCAAGGGCACCAGATTTTGAATAATTATATGCCGCCTGGTAAAAACGCCATGCTACTGAAGGCTGCAGTGCCGTAAATTTATCCGTTACAATGCCCATGATCTCGTAATTGAAATCAGTAATAATATTCTGGAACAGCTGCGCCAGCAATGAAAATGCACCCTCAATTCTCGACATCGAGGTGCCGTTAAAGGCTGTAATATCTTTGGCATATAACTCCAGGCAACCTACCAGTTTCGCATTATAATATAAAGGAAACAGCGCATAAGACTTCACCCCTTTATCCATTATGAGCCGGAGCATCGGGTACTCCTCAGCCTGTTCTTCTGTGATCTCCGGAAAAATCAACCTTCGCGGATGCTCAACAAATGAATCTACCAATGCCGTGTAGTCCTTCTCCGGCAAACCGTTTTCTTTTGCTTGCTGAATAATGATACTTTCAAACCCCGTGTGACTATAAATCATCGTTTTTGAATTCAGCTTGATGTAAGGCAACAGGCCAAAATCAATATCATCCGTTCCCACCAGTGATTTCAGCGCCGCAGAAATCCGGTCACTGCTCCATCCTTCTTCACATTTATTATGATCGATAATTGCATTTTTGACAGACTCCAGCGCATATTCGGCGGTGACATCAGTCATGGTCATAATAGATAACCCTTCAATTGTAAATAACTCAGCAGGCAGGATCCTTTGTAAGACCTCCAGATTGTCTTCATTTCCCTTCAGGTACTCTTTTGCGGTTTCCTTGGAAATTTCAGGTAATTCCGTTTTACATTTCACCTCAATAAAACGGACATCAACATTTAAGCGGTAATACTTTAAAAGGTGGGTATCTTCATCCAGCATTGATTTCACCGTATATTTTGAGCTACCCAAAGAAATATGATAAAACTTTTCCAGGATCAGGTCATAGAAATTGGTGAGCATGCTTTTCTCCATCTCCGTTTTTGAGGGCAGCGTTAACCCGCTCTTTAACTTGTTCTCTTTATCCAGCAATATATTGTAAAAAGCGTCAGTGCCATAGTAAAAACTTGGCGTTATCGGCTTACTTATAGCCCATACCTGCTCATGTTCATCATTCAGCAAGGGAGACAATGCCGTATAAATCAGTTCAAAAAGATGATGATATTTCCCCGCATCTTCCGGGGCGATCGGCTGATCCAGTTCAGGAAAAGCTTCGAACTGACTCAGTAAATATCTATAAAAATTCACCTTTGCCGTTTTCTCCGTCGCTATACGATCAGTGATAAAACTGATAAAAGGTTTTAAAGAAAAGCGGATATCCGCATCAATTACGCAATGATCACTCCCAAAAACACCTTTACTCAAATCCAACGGTATCGCCTGCATAAGTTCTTATTTCTTGTAATTGAATTTCAAAATATTGCCCGACGTCAGCTCATCCCCTTCATTAGAAATGTAAAGATTCATGTTTTCATCAAAAGCAATGCCTTCCGGCTGATTAAAGATAGAAGAATTTAAGCGATGTACACTTTTCACTTTCCAGTCCGGGCTCGCTACAATCAGCACCTTATTCACAGAAGACAAAATATACCACTCTCCCGAGTGCGGATCCCTCGTTAATGCTGATGCTTTTAATCCTGTTTTTAAAATATCACCCGCCTCTATCAGCGCCGAAAGGTCCATAGAAAACTCTCCTGAAGGAATCAGCTGCTGGTCTGCCGCGTTGTAAGTAAAAATGGAGCCAGACATGACGCCCGACTTCTTATCGGTCTTGCAATTTTTACACAGCAGGTAAAGCTGGTTGGTCTGGTTATCAGCATACATACTTTCATATTCACCAGAGGGAAGAATCTTTTTGAACTCCTTCACTTTATCCGGTTTCTCTTTCACTGCATCAGCAAAAGGAAAAGCATATAAGGTACCCTTACTTTCCAGCACAAAAACCGTTTCATTTAAAATCGCTACATCCTCGTAATCACCCTTTTTACCGAAAACAGTATGCTGCTGTTTTTTATTGTGCCATCCCTGTCTAAACAGGCGACCATCTTCATCCTGAATGGAATAGATCGTATCCCCTTTATCCCGGTGAAAAGCAATTCCAGAGATTTCCAGCAAGCTTTCCGGCATATTAAATTTTTCAGGGTGGTTCAAATCATACCCCTTAGGGCTCGTAAAATCTTTCACTGAAGCCTTGCATGCAAGCAGCACTCCTAATACAACCACAACACTATATACTTTTATATTCAATCGTTTCATTTGATGTATATTGATAAATCTCCCATTGAGAGCGCAACCCTGCATCCTCCTTAATAAAATTATTCTGCAGTGCTTCATTTAATTCCACGGCTTGTGCAGTGTCATTAAACTGCAGATCCAGGATCTCCATCAGCCTGTTTTTCAGATCTTCCGCATAAATAGGAAAACAAACTTCAATTCTTCCATAAATATTGCGGTTCATCCAGTCGGCCGACCCCATAAATACCTCTTTATCCCCATCATTGTGAAAAATAAAAACCCTTCCATGTTCCAGGTATCTGTCCACAATCCTTCTTACCGTTATATTTTCACTCTGACCTTCCACACCAGGAATCAGGCAGCATACACTGCGCACCAGCAGTTCTACCTTCACCCCTGCAACCGAAGCATCATATAATTTTGAGATGAGCACTTTCTCTTCCAGGTTATTCAGTTTAATCCTGATAGCGGCAGTTTTACCGGCCTTTGCGTTCTCGATTTCTCTCTCAATCAAGCTAATAAATTTCTGCTGCAGATTAAATTGCGCTACCAGCAGATGCTCGAAATTGATGGCATCTTCCAGCAATGGCTTTTTCTTTTTCTTACTTAAAAAACCGAAAAGCTGCTGTAGTTCCAGCAACATTGGCTGATGAGCGGTCAGCAGTACATGGTCCGTATAAAATTTCGCTGTCGATTCATTCAGGTTTCCCGTCGCCAGCAACCCCAGGTAGGAAGTCTGATCCCTTACCGTTCGCTTCACCAGCGCTACCTTCGCATGTACCTTCAGGTCATTTTTACTATAAATAATCTTCACCCCCGCCATTTTCATCTGCGAGGCCCATTTGATATTATTTGCTTCATCAAATCTGGCCTTCAGCTCTACCATCACCGTTACCCGTTTACCATTTCTGGCCGCCGTCATCAGCGCATTCACAATCTTTGAATGGTCGGCCACCCTATATAATGTTACATAGATTTCCTCCACAAAACTGTCATTTGCCGCTTCATTAAAAAACCGCAGTACAGCATCATACTTCTGGTAAGGCACATGTACCATGATATCCCTTTTAGCGATTTCACTGAACAGCGTTTCCCCTTTCGGAATATGCAGACAGCTATGTGCCGGCCATTTCGGATAACTCAGCTCTGCATCATTCAATGGGAAACCTCCCAGGTCTTTCAAGTTATGGTAAAAACCACCCTGTACCACCGAAGCTTTAGATAAGTTCAATGTGTATATAATACGGTATAAATAGCGCAAAGGAATTTCAGGCTGACATAAAAAGCGCGTTGCAAATCCAAGATCTCTGTTTTTCAGTTCTTTTTCCAGCGCCGCTGTAATATCTTCATCCAGTTCATCCTTGATATTCAGCTCCGCATTTCGCGTAATCTTGATATTAAAAACACCAGCAATCTTTTCATCAGGGAAAAGATAAGCCAGGTTATGTTTGATGATATCATCCAGGAATACGATATACTTTCCTTTCTTACCATTTACGGCATATAAACGCGGTAATACATCCGATGGAATGGTGATCAGTTCCAGTCTTTCTACCCCTGCGGCATTCGATAAAATTACAGCCTGATATAATTTATTGTTTTCAGCAAAAAAAGCCCCGCTGTCTTGTTCTACAGAATAGAGGCCGATAAAAGCCAGTACTTCATTAAAAAACAGGCCCGAAATCTCTTCCTCAATCTGTTCAGGAATAGGCTCATTGTACAGCCAGTGAATATTTTCCTTTTCCAGCCCCGGTAAGATGTCATTTTTAAGAATGTGACCAAACCGCTCCTGTTGCTGATTGATCAGAAAAGTAGCCTTAAAATAAGCATTTTCCAATCCGCTGCTTTCATCAAAATTATCAATCGCCATTAAAACAGGCATTCTTACCCTGTAAAACTCATCCAGGTTAGAAGAGTAAATAGATAAAAATTTAATACGCTCCAACAAGGGCACATTTGGGTTTTCAGCTTCCAGTAATACCCTTTCATTAAAACTTAACCAGCTCAAATCACGGTTGAAGAATGAATATTGTTCCATAAGTAAGTTTAAAGCGCTACAACAGTCGAAGCAATTATAAAAGCAAGCACAGAAGCGATAATACCAAACATAAACACATTATAAGCTACTCTCAGCAGGCGGTATTTTCTTCCTAAAACAACGCCCTGCGAATACAAATCACGCACCAGGCTACCATACAAAAATTCCCTGTCTTCCATCATTTCCTGCATACCCGCGTTATAATCTACCAGGCTCATATTGTAGAAATTACCAAAAAACAGCAAGTTCGTCCGCCTTTCCTTAATATCCTCCTGCGTAAAAGTCCCTGGCGGCACAGTAGGGCGTGTAGCCAAAATTGAAAATACCATCGTTACCACACAAATGATCAGTAAGATCAGCGTAGGGATAATCAGGTGCGGGTTATCTTCCAGCTTGCGCAGCAGGATACTCAAGATGACCGATAAAATGATAGAGTTCGTCGAGATCATGATATGTGCCTTATTATCTGCCATATCACTCAGGCGTTGGTGATTGCCCGATGTAATCCTGAACATGGTTTCAATTCCCTTTTCCGGACGGTCACTTTTCTTCTTTTTTGCCGGTTTATCATCTTCAGCTGTTTTCAGTGCAATAATATCCTGCAGATGTTTTTCTATTTCTTTATCCTTTTTACTCATTTCCTTGGTGCTGTCAGCCTCTTCGTTTTTGCTATTCGTTTCTTCCTTTTTATGATCCTCTTCTCTCCGGTGTTTCTCCACTTTACCCTGTTCCTCCGTAGCTTTATCTTTCAGCCACTCCAGGTTCATTTCTTTTTTTGCTGTCAGCAGCTCCCGGGCATACGCCGTATGGTAGTGGTGATTTTCAAACAGCCATATCGTTTTTAATCGCCAGTCCGCCTTATCAATATCTCTCCCCACACAGGCTTGTGCTTCCTTACGCATTAACTTATTGCGCTCCCTGAAGGAATCACCACCTAAATGGAAAAGATCAGCATCACAAACGATCTGCTCCAGCAGGCCAACAGGATGTTGCGGCATCTTAGTAGACAGGATGCAATTCGCTACCTGTTCAATTACTCCGGGATCTACACTTTTAGAACTGAGGTATTCCTTCGCAGAAGCAGCTCCTCTTGCCTCATGTTCAGCAAAATCAGTTAGATATCCGGTGTCGTGGAACCATGCGGCCGTATTTACTATAAAAAAATCCTGATCAGACAGCTGATAGTGATTGGCGATTTTTACAACAGCTTTAACCACATCCTCGGTATGTACCAGGTCATGATAGATTAATCTGTCATCTTTTTGAGCGTGAAACAAGCCAGCAACGTGTGTTCTTACCTGGTCTAATACTTCAAGATAATTCATGTTATAAATATGGTAGTTTTAATTGGTCCTTGCAATACAGGTTAAAAACCCTGTATCAGTAAACGGAAATTTTCTTTAGTATTGTCCAATATCAATTGGTTTAGTAAAAATTATTATATTTACTTGAAGTCCATAAAATGTTTTAGCAAAACTACAAGCGAGTATAAATTTTTTGATACAATACATAAACGAAAAAGTATATTGTTATCATCATATAATTAACGAAATTCGCGTCGATTATTTAAAAATTGCCATTTTTAACAATTATATTCTATGGATACCAACAAAAAGTATAGGGACTACTGGATTAATCAGTTGCTGAACGATCTTCCTATACTTGATTTGCCTACAGATAAACCCAGATCGGCAGTAAAATCTTACCGTCCACAATTATTTTCCAAAACTTTAAGTAAAACTGTATTTGAGGACTTTAAAGACTTATTAAAAGGACAAAAATATGACCTTCACACAGGGTTAATCTCGATCCTGAATTTACTGCTTTTCAAATATACCGATCTGACAGATCTGGTAACCGGAGATATAGTTTCGTCCAATATCATTCCTTTAAGAGTTAACTTTACAGATCAATCAAAATTCCCCGAACTGCTTCATAAAATAAATATTGCTATTCAGGAAGCTTTAGCCCATCAGCCCTACCCATTCGAATCAGTATTAAAAGATTTAAATCAGCAGCCGGCAGACCAGCATTTGATTAAAGTTGCAATTGCTCCAGGAAATACAATCAATCCGGCTGCAACTGAAGTGTATCAATTCGACCTCAGTTGTATTTATACAGAAGTGAACCAGGAACTGTCTATCGTACTCGTGTTTAATCAGGATCTTTTCAATCAGCATACCGCCAGCCGTATTGCTGATCACCTGGAACAGCTCATTATAGCCGTAACTGCTAATCCCACACAATCCTTTAGTGAACTGACCTATTTGAATGAGCAGGAGAAAATACAACTCCTTGATGAGTTTAACCATACCGCTGCAGCTTATCCATTAACATTGTCGGTTCTGGACCTGTTTGAGGAAAAGGTAAACGCAGTACCAGACAACACTGCCCTTATTTTCGGCACACTCACGCTCACCTACAGGGAGCTTGATCAACTATCAAACCAGTTTAGCAGGTACTTAATTCAACACAAACAACTTCATAACGGCGACCTTGCAGCGATAAAACTAGAGCGAAGCGAGTGGATGATTATCAGCATTCTGGCTATATTAAAAGCAGGTGCGGCATATGTGCCTGTAGATTCGGAATATCCGCAGGATCGCATTGATTATATGATTACCAACAGCGGTTGCAGACTGGTGATAACGGCAGAGGAAATCGATTTCTTTACTGCAGAACAGGATAGTCATAGCACAGCAAGCCCGAGAGTAACAGTAAACCCAGAAAGCCTGATCTATGTAATTTACACTTCAGGCTCTACCGGACTCCCAAAAGGATGTGCTTTGACGCATAGTAATGTATCAAATTATATTCAATGGGCCAACCGCTATTATTTTGACGGCATTAGTCCAGCTAACTTTGGCCTTTTCACTTCACTATCTTTTGATCTTACTGTTACCAGTATATTTTGTCCCCTCACACAAGGTGGCACGCTTGTCATCTATCCGCATCACGAAGAGCTATCGGCAATTTTCAGCAATACCTTTAGTCCTAATAGTATCATCAACAGTATTAAAATTACACCTGCCCATATCTCCATGTTGAAGCATATGGAGATATCATTTTCAGGTATAAAATGTGCTATAGTTGGGGGTGAAGAAGTTAATCCTACCCATGTTGATATCTTAAAAAGTATAAATCCAGAGATAAAAGTATACAATGAGTATGGCCCTACAGAAGCAACAGTGGGCTGTATAGTAAAAGAATTGCATCAGGGAATACCAATTTATATCGGTAAGCCAATTTCAAATACTACTATTTACATCTTGAATTCTGAGAACCAATTGGTACCTCAGGGCATATTTGGTGAAATATATGTATCCGGTGCGGGACTGGCGCGCGGATATCTGAATAATCCAGTACTTACTGCAGAAAAGTTTATCACTAATCCCTTTAAGGAAGATCAGCGCTTATATAAAACAGGTGATCTTGGTCGCTGGCTCCCTAATGGAGAAATCGAATTTATAGGTCGGAAAGATGAACAGGTAAAAATCCGTGGTTTCAGGATAGAGCTTGGAGAAATAGAAACTGTTCTTCAAAATCATCCGGAGATCAACCACGCTGTGGTACTTGCCAGAACAGATGCTCAGGGAGAGAAAAAGCTCGTTGCCTATCTTGTACCCCTTTCAGCAGATAAAAATATTGCTCCTTTGCGCAAATACTTGTTGGAGACGCTGCCTGAATATATGGTACCTTCCTCCTTTATCTGGATGGACGATTTGCCAAAAACCATCAATGGAAAAATTGATAAAAAGGCATTACCAGCACCCGACAGGAAGAGACCAGAATTATCTGTACTCTACCGATCACCAAAGACAAACGAAGAAAAGAAAATTGCGGCGTTATGGGCATCCATACTTGATCTGGACCAGGTAGGTTTGGAAGATAATTTCTTCGAACTTGGTGGCAATTCCCTGCTTGCAGTAAAAACAACGGCAGCTTTACAATCAAAATACCAGATCAATTTACCCATTACTAAACTATACCAGTTTCCAACCATCAGTCAGCTCCTCACTCATCTTGGATTAACCGAAGAGAAGCAGCCAATAAAGAAGAGAGTGGCCATAAAAGCCGATTCCGCACAACCTATTGCGATCATTGGTATGGCTGCTAAATTTCCCGGGGCAAATACAATCGAGGAGTTATGGGAGATCTTACGCGAAGGAAAAGAAACAACAACATTTTTCAGCAAAGAGGAATTGGATACGTCCATTCCCGAACAAGTAACAAATGATGATCAATATGTAGCTGCACGTGGAATTGTGAAAGATGCTGAAATGTTTGATGCTGAATTTTTCGGCATCAATCCTAAGCTTGCCGAACTAATGGATCCACAGCAGCGTATATTTCTCGAAATCAGCAGAGACGTACTCGAAAAATCAGGGCATCTGCCTGATCATTATGATGGCACTATTGGCGTATTTGCCGGATCGGGTGCAAACACCTATTTCCAGAACAATGTTCTTCAGCATCCCGAACGCATTGAAATTGTAGGCAGTTTCCAGGTAAGCACTGTAAATGAGAAAGATTATATCTCCTCCCGTACTGCCTATCAGCTCAACCTCAAAGGTCCGGCAGTAAGTGTTTTTTCTGCCTGTTCAACATCCCTTTTAGCCATTGCACAAGCCGTAGAAAGCTTGCGTAAAAATCAATGCGATGTAGCTATTGCAGGTGGTGCCAGCATCACCTCACCCATTTATAGCGGTCATCTTTACCAGGATGGGGCCATGCTGAGTAAGGACGGGCATTGCAGATCATTTGATGCCATGGCAACAGGTACTGTATTCAGTGACGGGGCAGGTGTAGTACTTTTAAAAACGCTTGCAGCAGCAGAGGCAGATGGCGACTTAATCTATGGTATAATCAAAGGCATTGGCGTAAATAATGATGGCGGCAACAAGGGAAGTTTTACGGCACCTAGTACCAATGGCCAGCGTATTGCCATTGAGATGGCTATCCAAGATGCCGGTATCGATCCTGCTACCATCACTTACGTAGAAACACATGGAACAGCCACCCCATTAGGTGATCCCATAGAAATTGAAGGATTAAGACTGGCCTTTGGCGAACAAGCATCAACTCAATACTGCGCAATAGGTTCCATAAAAAGTAATATGGGTCATATGACTTCTGCAGCAGGAGTCGCAGGAGTGATTAAAACAGCCTTATCGCTATACCATAAGCAAATTCCCCCTTCCATAAATTTTGATCAGCCAAACCCTGATATAGATTTTGAGCAATCTCCTTTTTATGTAAACACGACTTTGCAAGACTGGCATGCGGACGGGAAGAAAAGGGCCGGTGTGAGTTCTTTTGGCGTTGGAGGTACCAATGTTCATGTAATCATGGAAGAGAAGGATCATGCACCGCTCGAAAACACCGATACAGGAAAATCAAAACAACTCTTTACCTGGTCGGCCCGAACAACAGATAGCTTGCAGGGATATACTATAGCTTTGCAGCAGCACCTATCCACCACAAATCTTCATCTTGCAGATACAGCAAGTACCTTACAAGCTACAAGAGCAAATTTCAAACATCGCCGGTTTGCTGTTGCCGGAACAACCGAAGAATTAAACAGCAGTCTGGAGCAGTCCCTCTCAGCAGTTAATAGTAGCCAGCTGAAAACATTACCCTCAGAGACCGTATTTCTGTTTCCCGGACAAGGAGCACAATACCTTCAAATGGGTGCGGGGCTTTACAAAGAAGAAGATATATTTAGATCCGCCATTGATGAATGTGCTGAAATCCTGAATCAGTATATCGATAAAGACATCCGTACTATCATTTATCCGGTCATTACCGATGAATCCGCACAGCACGATATAGCAAATACAAAATATACCCAGCCTGCTTTATTTATTACCGAGTATGCTTTAGCCAAACTATGGATGAGCTGGGGCATTGTTCCAGATATTTTATGCGGGCACAGTATTGGCGAGTATGTAGCTGCCCATCTGGCGGGAGTATTTTCACTCAAAGATGGTTTAAAGCTAATTGCGAGCCGGGGTAATTTAGTCAGTGCCCTACCATCAGGTATGATGCTGAGCATCCGCCACAGTGCTAAGGAGATAGTCGAGATTTTACCAGCCAATCTATCTCTTGCCGCTGTAAACAGTCATAACCTTTGTGTTGTTGCGGGTACAGAAGAAGCTGTTGATCAGTTCAGCAAGATCCTTGATGAACAAGAGATACTCCATAAAAAACTACTCACCAGTCATGCTTTTCATTCTCATATGATGGATGCAATAGTTCCTGAATTCAGGAAACTCGTAGAAGAAGTGGAGTTAAAAAGACCAGAAAAACCCATTGTATCTACTGTTACTGGTAATTTCCTTACAGATGCAGAGGCTACAGATCCCGCTTACTGGGCAGAGCACCTGCGTAAAACCGTACAGTTTTCCAAAGCACTGGATACCATTATGGACCTGGAAAACCCTGCGCTCATAGAAAGTGGTCCAGGAAATGTTTGTACTACTCTTGTTTTCCAGCATCCTAATAAAAATATGGCCACTGCAGTAGCCAGTCTGGATAAAAAGGAAGGTGCATATGAATCCATTCTAAAAGCATTAGGTAAAATATGGCTTGCTGGATTAGAACCAGACTGGAATGCCTTTTATCACGGTCAGGCCAGAAGAAAGATTGACCTGCCTACATATGCCTATCACAAAAAAAGATATTGGGTAGACCCAAAATCTCACCAAAATAATATTATAGATATTAAACAAAGCTTTTTTATAGAGCACACCGTTATGAGGAAAGATACTTTAATTGAGCAAATCAAAATCATTTTAGAAAATGCATCAGGAATTGAAATGAATGATGTGAGCCCCGATTTGAACTTCGTTGAAATTGGTATGGATTCCCTTTTGCTGACGCAAATGGCAATCATATTAAAGAAAGAATTTGCCCTTCCTATTACATTCAGACAATTAAACGAAGAATTTGATACCATAGAGAGCCTTGCCACATATATCGATAATACTTTACCCAAAGAAGAAACAAGACAGATGGCTAATGCACTACCTAATAACCAGGTAAATCATGTGCCGGTTTCAGCAGCTCATTATACGCAATCAGTTCCGCAACAATCAACAAGTATGGTACCAGCAGACAGTGCTTTAGGCTTAATTGCACAGCAGTTACAGCTCCTGTCCAGACAAGTAGAATTAATGACAGGCGTTAACTCACCTGCCCTATCACAGTCGACCGCCCAAATACAGCCACTTGCAAACGGTATACACACAAACCCTGTACTCCAGGTAAAAAAAGAGGATGCTAGCCTTTCACTTTCTGCCGAAGAGCAGATTGAAATTAAGAAGCCCTTTGGAGCTACAGCAAGAATTGAAAGAAAAGCAACTGTACTATCTCCTCAACAGCAACAGTACCTGAGCGAATTCACAAGATTATACAATCAAAAAACAGGAAAAAGTAAAGCCTATACCCAACAGCACCGGGGACATATGGCAGATCCAAGGGTAGTTTCAGGCTTTAAGCCAGCAACCAAAGAACTTGTTTATTCCATTGTCATCAATAAATCTAAAGGGAGTCATTCTGGGATCTGGATGGCAATGATTATGTTGATGCACTTAACGGTTTCGGCTCCAGCATGCTCGGCTACCAGCCTGATGTAATTAAGGCCGCGCTGATTGATCAAATTGAAAAAGGATATGAAATCGGACCTCAGCATGAATTGTCAGGCGAGGTATGCGAATTGATCTGTGAATTTACAGATTTCGATCGTGCTGCCTTGTGTAATACAGGCTCTGAAGCTGTTTTGGGTGCTATGCGAATTGCAAGAACAGTAACCGGACGCTCGCTTATTGTTGCTTTTACAGGCTCCTACCATGGTATTGTAGACGAGGTAATAGTGAGAGGCACTAAAAAATTAAAAAGCTTTCCTGCAGCACCAGGCATTATGCCAGAAGCGGTGGAGAATATGCTGATTTTGGATTATGGTACAGAGGAAACACTTAAGATAATCAGAGAACGTGCAGATGAATTAGCTGCTGTGCTCGTTGAACCCATTCAGAGTCGCAGGCCAGAATTACAACCTATAGCATTCTTAAAGGAGCTACGTACGATCACGAAACAATCAGGATCAGCACTTATATTTGACGAAGTAATTTCAGGCTTCAGATTCCACCCACGAGGAATTCAGGGGATGTTTGGGATTAAAGCCGACTTAGGCACTTACGGTAAAGTTGCCGGTGGCGGTATTTCCGTTGGGATTATTGCCGGAGAGCGTAAATTCATGGATGCCCTTGATGGCGGGACCTGGCAATTTGGAGATGATTCCATTCCAGAGATCGGTGTTACCTATTTCGCAGGTACATTTGTACGTCATCCTTTAACACTAGCTACAACAAAAGCTGCCCTTCTTTATATGAAAGCTGAGGGGCCTCAATTACAAGTTAGTCTGAATGAAAAAACTAGCCTTTTGGCAAATGCACTAGCAGAAATTTGCGTGCGACTAAAAGTACCAATGACAATTGTTCATTTTGGCTCCCTTTGGCGTATCAAATTCCTTGAAGAATACCTTTATTCGGAATTATTGTTTACGTTAATGCGCTATAAAAACGTTCATATTCTCGATGGTTTCCCATGCTTTATGACTACTGCACACACTCAAGAGGACATAAATAAAATAATTACTACTTTTGAAGAAAGTCTGACGGAGTTAATTGCAGCTCAGTTTATTCCACTATACGAACTGGAACAGGAGTCAGAACAAATAACTAGTAAACAAATTGATTTTAATACTCCTCCGGTTCCTAATGCAAAATTAGGAAAAGATAAAACCGGTAACCCAGCGTGGTTTGTTGAAGATATTCAAAACCCAGGTAAATATTTACAAGTAAACTAAGTATACAATTAATGTCTCAAATTACTTTAACACCTGTCGATTTTAACCCTTTTCAGGAAGGTAAAGAAATAACGAAGGTTGTATTTAGCAATGAACCACAAAAAGAAATATGGTTGTCCTGTGCAATAGGTGGCAAAGAGTCCAGCCTTGCATATAATGAATCTGTTTCCCTGGATCTTAAGGGAATCTTTCATCCGGAATATTTCAATTCAGCTTTACAAGAAGTAATAAACAGGCATGAGGCATTACGTTCAACCGTGAGTGCTAATGGCGACATGCTCCTGGTCTACAAACATATCCCTGCAGCATTAGAAGAGGAAAATATAGCTGATTTAACAGATCAGACAACATATCTGGACAATTTTATTTCGTCTCAGATGGAGCAGTTGTTTGACTTGGAAGAAGGTCCTTTGTTCAGACTTTATCTTCATAAATTAAGCACCTATCATCACTATTTTACACTTGTTATTCATCACATTATCGGTGACGGGTGGTCTTTAGGAGTAATACTCGAAGACCTAAGTAAAATCTATAATACAAAAGTAAGAGGTGAGTACCTTCAACTTGAAGAGGCACCTCAAATTAGTAAATACGCTGAAGAGCAAAAGCTTTTCAAGCAAAGCGGTCAGTATCAGGAGACGGAAAACTATTGGATGAATATGTATAAAGACATTATACCAGTCTTAGACCTTCCTACAGATTATCCAAGACCCTCAATACGTACCTATAAAGCCAAACGTTTTGACCAGCATCTTCCTGTTCCATTAGTAGAAAGGCTCAAAATAATGGGTGCCCGAGTGGGCTCAAGTCTTGTTAATACGCTACTTAGTGCCTTTGAGATTTTCTTACACTTGCAAACCAATCAACGCGAAATCGTTGTCGGTCTCCCCGCAGCTGGTCAGTCTGCTACCGAAAACTTTGGTCTGGTTGGTCATTGCGTTAACCTATTGCCACTAAAATCTTCCATAGATCCAGCTTCCACATTCTTAGCCTATCTGAAGAAGAGAAAGAGTGAGTTTTTTGATGCCTATGATCATCAGAATTTTACTTTTGGTCAGCTGATCAATAAACTAAATATTGTGCGCGATCACTCGCGTATTCCTCTCGTTCCTGTAATCTTCAACATAGATATGGGAATGGATGATGCTGTAGCCTTTGAAAAATTGGATTTCACACTAATTTCCAATCCAAGAGCTTATGAAACATTTGAGCTTTTCATGAATGCTACCCGTTCCAAATCGTCTTTTACCCTTGAATGGTCATACAATACTCAGCTGTTTAAACCAGCGACCATCACAAAGATGGCTGAAGATTTTGATCAGCTGTTGCATTCATTAGTCAGTAATCCAGAAATTACCATTAGTGAGTTGAATAGTAAGAAGAATGAGGCCTGGAAAGACCAGCTTACATCATGGGTAAATACTTCTGCTCAGTATCCTTCGGATAGTCATCTTTCCGAACTGATAGAACAAACGGCAAATAAATTCCCTCAGAAAACAGCAGTTATTTTCAATAACCAAAAGCTTAGCTATAAGGAACTAGTTATACGTTCAAATCAATTTGCAGCTTATCTGGCACAACAAGGGATTAGAGTTGGAGATATTATTGGGCTAGCTTCAGAACGATCAATAGAAATGCTTATTTGCCTTCTCGGTATTTTAAAAGCTGGTGCAGTATATGTTCCACTAGATCCTGAATATCCACAGGAACGCATAGAATACATGCTGGAGGATGCCGGGGCAAAAATTTTGCTGATTTCTAAAGCCTACAGCGGGCATTTTAAAACTGGTGCAAAGGAGATTATTATAGAAGATCTATCTCGCGCGTTGAATAACTATCCTAAAACTAATCCTGCGATAGCAGTAAATGCAAATGATCTGGCTTATGTTTTATATACTTCTGGTTCTACAGGTCAGCCTAAAGGTGTAAAAATAACCCATAGAAACCTGATCAACTTTCTTTGCAGCATGCAATCCCAGCCAGGGATCACTCATGAAGACCGTCTTCTCGCAATCACTACCATTTCTTTTGACATTGCCGGATTAGAACTTTACCTACCATTGATTACCGGAGCAGAATTAATTATCTGTGATAGTGAATCTGCCAAAGATGGCCGATTACTGCTTGACCTCTTAACGGAGAAAGAAATAACCTTCATGCAGGCAACTCCTTCAACCTGGAGAATGATAATTGATTCTGGGTGGAGTAAAAGACTGCCTGTGAAAATTTTATGCGGAGGTGAAGCATTACCAAAAGAGTTGGCGGAGTTACTCGTCGAAAAATCAAGTGAGTTATGGAATATGTATGGCCCGACAGAGACAACCATCTGGTCTACTATCAAACAAATTATTCTTGAGGACAGTGCAATAACCATTGGTTACCCTATTAACAATACGACTGTTTATATACTCAATGAAGAGCAGCAGTTACTCGCTCCCGGTGTGTCAGGAGAAATATATATTGGTGGAGATGGTGTGGCAGCTGGTTATCTGAACCAGCCGGCCCTGACTGCTGAAAGATTTATTACAGATCATATTAGTATGTCTGAAGGCGCCAAACTATATAAAACAGGCGATCTTGGCCTGTTCCTTGATAATGGAGAGATCCGATATCTTGGAAGGATTGACCAGCAGGTGAAAATCAGGGGTCACCGGATTGAGTTGGGCGAAATAGAATCTCAACTTGTTGCTTATAAGGGTATACAACAAGCTGTTGTTTTAGCAAGGGAAGATACTCCAAATAATAAAAGACTTGTGGCCTATGTAATCCTGGCAGCAAATGAAGACGAAGATACTACGCGATGGAAAAATGAGCTTTTACAACATTTGCCAGACTATATGGTACCTGCCGATTTCGTAGTGCTCAAAGAATTCCCATTAACACCTAACAATAAGATAGATAAAAAAGCCCTGCCTAAACCTGAATCGAAATTATCAACTCCGGATTCCTCTTACAACAGGCCAAAAGGTAAAAATGAGATTCTAGTTGCTGAAATATGGTCCTCAGTTTTAGAAATGAAAGAAATATCTGCTAATGCTGATTTTTTTGAACTCGGAGGACAATCTTTGCTTGCAGTAAAAGTGATGACAGCAATCGAGAAAGAAACCGGAAAACGACTTCCGTTGTCCACGCTATTTGAGAATTCAACTGTCGCAAAACTGGCAAAAAAGATTCAGTCAGAAGAAGTAGAAAAATATGGAGCACTTGTTCCAATTAAAGAGTCCGGAAGTAAAAAACCAGTTTATCTGATCCACGGCGCTGGACTGAACATTCTATTATTTAAATTTATTAGCAGTTATTTAGATGTTGAACAGCCAGTTTATGGTTTACAAGCTGCTGGCTTAAGTAAGCCAAGCCCCCTACTCTATTCTTTGGAAGAGATTTCTGCTCTTTATATCTCTGAGATGTTAGAAATGGATCCGGAAGGGCCCTACTCTCTTGTTGGCTATTCTTCAGGAGGCTTTATAGCATACGAAATGGCAAAACAACTGCTTGAGATGGGTAAAGCTGTGAATTTCGTGGGTATTATTGATTCTTATGCTGGTGGTATGGATACACTAGAAAGCAGATCGACCTTGTTTTTAAAGAAGATAATGCGACAATTTAAAAAAATACCATTTATTTTAAAATCGCTTATTAAGTATCCAAAAGAGACTATCTCTTATCAACTAAATTACCTAAAATATAAACTTAATATAGTACCTGCACATTTTCGCCCTGAAGAAGAAACATTCTCCACCTTAGAGGCTGAAATACATAATAGCTATAATATTGCTCACAAGAACTATATACTTCAACCTGCTGAAATCAGAGTCACACTTTTCAGTGTAGATAAGAGATTATATTATCTTGACGACCCAATTTACTTGGGTTGGGATAAATTTGCAAAGAAGGGATTAGATATATATCCCATTCCTGGAGATCATATCACTATGTTAGCTGCACCTAATGATAAGAAATTCGCACATATTTTACAAGCAGCACTAGACAAATCCTATTAAATAGTAATGCAAAATTTGCTTCTTAACAAAGAATACTGGATTGATTATAACAAGATGGATTTACTTTCTATTGATAAGTATATCTATCTTTTCAAAATTAATATTGATCAGAATTATAATTTGATTGATCCAAACTTAGTACTCTCTAAAGAAGAACTTTCTAAGGCCGGCCGCTTTTTAAAATACGAGGATAAAAAAAGATATATCGTAAGTAAGTATTTTTTGCGCACTTTACTTTCCAACTTTGTAAAGTTAGAACCAAGTGAAATTAAGTATCATTTTATTGGGAATAAGAAACCTGCTATTGACGATGTAAATTTTAGTATGAGTCATTCTGGAAATTTTATAATCATAGGACTAGACACTATGCCAATTGGAGTTGATATAGAATATATCAATATCCAATTCGGATTTGATGATATTATTCAAAACTTGTTCAGTGAAAATGAGAAATCTTTTATCAATAATGGCTCCGATAGAAACCTGAATTTTTATACGTTATGGACCAGGAAAGAAGCTTTGTTAAAAGCTACAGGCGAAGGGCTTATTGATGATCTACACCAGTTAGACATGCTTGAAAAAACAATAGACAGAAATCAAAAGAAATTTGAAATCAGGAGCTGTCTTACAAAAGAACAGTATATCATTAGTTTTGCGACAAATAAATCTGATAAAAAACTGCTTTTTTTACAATTCTAGCGTCCTATTTCCTCTTAGACTTTTCCCATGCAGCACTCTGGTTCTTTTTATAATATCTGATAATACCAGCAATAACAGCATAATTCATTATACAAAAATAGTAGGGAATAAATAGTGCCTTTATTCTAATATTCTTCTTCTCAAAATACAATCCTAATAAACTAAATGAATAGAATACTAATTGTGCTACCAATAATAATACATAAAATAAAGATGGATGATTGATTGCTATGACAACATTCAGCACCAATACAAGTATTAAAAGGAATGGAGTAATTGTCCATCTTAAAACACGATGGCTGATGTACTGGAAGGTAAAAATTGGATTATTAAAAGGGTTTGCTGCTTGTTTCAACCTTAGAATAGATTGAATACCACCAGCAGCAATTCTTACTTTACGCTTTAATTCTTCACTGACATCCGCAGAAGCTGTTTCCATCGCATAGGCTTTAGGTTCATAAGCTATGATATGGCCTTTCTCAGCAATACGCATAGCAATCATATGATCATCAATTATCGTATCAGATTCAACAGGCTGGTATAACTGAGTCCGGATACTAAACAACTCACCTGCCGCCCCTACTCCCGAATAAAGTTCGTAATCCCACTTTTTCAACTTTGATTCGTATTTCCAGTAAAATCCTTCACCAGCAGAGCTTGCGTCAGCCTTTTCATCAACAAGTATTCTTTTCTCACCCGCTACAGCTCCTACTTTTGGATTTTGGTAATGTTTAACTAATTCCAGTATTGCTTCATTATTCAAGAAAGTGTTTGCATCTGTAAAAACAGTAATTTCACCATTTATGAAGGGAATAGCTCTTTTGATTGCAGCCATTTTACCAGATCTATTATCTTCATGTAAAAGAGTAATATCGCTAAATCCACCTATAATGTTTGCTGTAGTATCAGAGGAACCATCAGTTATAAATAAAAATTGTATTTTATCCTTTGGATAATCCAGTGATAGGGTATTGTATATTTTTTCTTTTATTATATCCTCTTCATTGTAAGCAGCAACAATGAGCGTTACTGAAGGAAGGATAAAATCATCCTTGAATTGGAAAGATTTTACAAAAAGCCGTTTAATCTTTAATAAGATAAACAAAACCAAACCATATCCTACAAAGGTATATACTATAATAAAGATGCTAATCCAAAAAACTATAATCATCAATTCTTAAATTTTAAAGCCCAAATTGGTACTGTTTTTTGAATTTTTAAGGTTCCAAAATATTCCCTTAAATACCCACTTGACTAAATCTTTCCGCCCTTTTTTCAAATAAATAATAATTTGTTTAGGACACGCAAAAACGACAAAAAATATACTGAACAGTATTGAGTTCAACCAACTCGTATTTCTCCGCATAAAAAGCATCCTATTCCTTGTCATAAAGTATGTTTTAATCATACTTTCTTTTCCAACGCTAATTGATTCTTTATGATAAACTTGCGTCCGACCGGTGAACCATATTTTCTTCCCAGCTTTTTTGAACATTTCACACCAGTCTAGTTCTTCATAATAAAGGAAAAAATGTTCCGCCATTAGGCCAATATTTAATGCATCAGCTCTGCGACACATCATTGCAGCACCATGGCAATATCCAGTTTCTCTGCTTATCTCATTAAACTGACCTTCATTGATTGACATGTTACCAATCCCATTGTTTCTTCCGGTCAAATAATTCATCTCAGTGAAACCTGCGTATTGAATAATATTAGGTGAATCAAAATACAGTATTAAGGGAGAAATAAGACCAATCGAATGATTATTATTCAATTCGTCAGTAAGTTCCGCAATTAGGTTTGACGTTATTTCAGTATCATTATTCAACAAAAGCAAAAAATCTCCGGTAGCAGCATTTATTCCTAAATTATTACCACCGGCGAAACCTAAGTTCTGTTCTGATCTGATATAAATTAACCCAGGAAATGCATCTTTAAATGCTAATTGATGATCCTCCTTACTTCCATTGTCAACTAATATTACCTCAACAGTACCTTCACTGGTATTAGCTAAAACAGATTTTAGAAACTCAATTGTTACAGCTGGCTGATTGAAATTGACAGATATGATAGAGGTTAGGTTCATCTGCAGTAAAAGTAATGTTTTGATTGTAATATAAAGCGATTGTAATACTTGATTAGACTTCTTTTATGTCAGACGGGGGATAAAGTATGAAAGAATAAGGATTTGGCATAGGACTCTTATAGGAATTAAATAAACCCAGATAATTAACTGTTTTACTTTCATCTGTTTTATTGATGAAGAAGTCACTAGACAAGAGGTAATATTTTAATAAATCTCTTACTCTATCAGACTTATCCCATCCAGATTTAAGATAAAAAAGGCCTTTCCATTTGAGATTAGATAACAGGTCATTTCCTGTTGCCTTAAAATAATCATCTACGAAGGAAACTACTCCCTTAGGTTCCAATTTTAAGTAATAGAGTTCCCTCTTTAGGATCACACATGCATACTCCTTGACACCTGGAGCAACAAAATATAGTGCTGGTGGTATTAGGCACATCCCCGTACCAATAGTAGCTAATCGAATAAAATTCCTTCTTTCCATTTAAAATACTTTATCAGCTGCGAATAAAGAGAGTGCAGAGAGTGTTAGTGTGGGATTTGATGGGCCAAATGTTGTGAAAGCGCCAGCTCCTAAAACAAACAGGTTCCGGTATTGATGATGAATCATATGTTTATCTACTACTCCATTAGTCCTATCTGCACTCATTCTAGTCCCTCCAATGATATGTCCTTCATTTGGTTCTGTATCCTGATATATAATTTTTTCGACTGGCAAACATGACAGAATTGAAGGTAGTTTCTTCTTCATATTCTCTATCCCTTTCAAGGCATAATTTGAACGCTCTTCGAAATGAACTTCAGGTACTAATTTATCAGCTGAATTTTTAACAAAATTAGAATTCAAAGGCAAATCTTCAAATATCATTCTGAAACTTGCAACATTAAGATGTTTACCTCTTTCAACTCTAATATAATACGGTGCATTATTCACTTCTATTAAACAGGCAGCATAATCTTTACGGTGAATACCGTCATAAAGCATGTACCCATTAGCATTAACCCAGGAACTTCCTCCAACATTCTGCATATCATCAAGGTAGATCTGCACCTGCATCCCCAACTGTTCACCAATACCACGTCCGGTGAGTGGATTGTTATCTCCTGAATTAAGTAAAATATTAGAGTTAAAGAAAGGATTCGAACCCAATACTACAACCTCACCGCTCACTTCATAATCTTTTCCATCCTTCTGGAAAAGTACTTTTTTTATTACATCATTTGCTGTTTCAAGAGCAAAGACCTGGCATCCGTACAATAATTCCACTTGATCGTTATCATATACTCCCATATTGCCATTTTCGATCGTAAATTTTGCATTTACAGGGCAGGTGTGGCATGTACTTAATGCCATACATCCATTTCTGGTTGCAATTCCTCTGCTAGCTCTGGCAGTTGCCTGGCTAACGTATTTGTTGCCGTATTTTTTATGCAGGATTTTATCAACTAAACTAAATTGATGAGGTGGCAAAGGATACTTACCAGTTCTAGGAAATGGTGTATTTTCAGGGCCAGAAACAGACATCAATTCTTCCGCTTCGTAATAATATGGGTCAAGGTCTTCGTAGCTAACCGGCCAGTCCTGTTCTATTCCATACATGCTTTTCATTTTGAAATCATTTGGCATAAAACGTGGAGTACAGCCCCACCAGCAATTAGATGATCCACCATAAGCTGTAGTGAATTGCCAGACCTTTTTCTTATTTAAATTTTTAATATTATCCTGCCATGGTGAAGCATACTTTTTGTAGGAAGAAGACTCACCTCTTTCAGACTTCAGTCTTTCTTCATGAGGATAAAAATGACCCTTTTCTAAAACTAATACTTTTTTTTTACGACCAACTTTTGACAAATACTTCTTGAGAAAAAAAGTGGATGCAAATCCCGTACCCACAACTACTAAATCGTAATGACTAAACTTCATTTGCACAAATAAGAATAAGTGATTTCATAATATTAAAACTAGTAGTTATTCGCATTCTGCAAAAACCAATGTAGCCATGGTATATCTATAAACATTAAAATACATAATAGACTGGTAAACATTATTAGATATAACATGAACCATTTCCTGGTATATAGTTTTTCTGAACCTTGAACAGGTGAATCATTTAATAATCCTATTCTAAGATACCAGGAGAATAAAAGTGCAAAAAATGGAAAACTCACTAATAATTCGATACGGTCTTTTATAAGAAAAATTCCGAGAAAAAAGGCCGAGGTTATCGCGTAAAAAAACATCGACACCAGTAAACTATTTTCAGTATAATATCTAAATGACCTACGATATTGCCCAGCAATTTCGGCATCTGCTATCAATCTATACTCTGCAAATCTTTTTGTTGCCATTAGGAAAGCTCCCCCCATCCAATAGGCTATGATAATACTAACAGGCGGAAAGGTATTGATCCAATTTAAGTCCCATTTACTATTAGGAATGCCTAACGAGGGCGTAAAAATAAACCAGCCAGCCGCAAATCTTATTGGATTATTAACAGATTCACTTAAAACATCTAAAAATACACGGTCTTTACTTCTAAACGGTTTAACATTATAAATAATCCCCATAAATAAAAGAAACACTGCCATTAAAAGAAACTTAATAGACACAATGTAAGCTAAAATCAATCCACAAAAAAAAAGGAATGCGTATTCTGAATAAAGAATCACAGGATTAATAACAGTAACAACGGCAGACCTTTTATTCTTCAACGGGTGAAATTTATCAAAGCCTTTATCAAGATACTCGTTGATCACATAATTTGCAGATGCCACCAAACAAATACTGATGATGCCAAGAATTATTTTATAGATCAACTCACTAGAAAAAGGAGTTTTGAATATTGATAACGCAAACAACATTCCAGGTACCATAAAGGCATTTTTGACCCAGTTATCTGGTCTGGCTATCGCAATATATTCCTGCAACTTAGCCGGTTTTATATTCACATTTATGTCGGTATTGGCAATGATCTGAGTACCTGCCTTAGTTTCTTCTGGCATTGATTCCAATATTAATTTTTTATATTTTGTAAGTTACTTAACAGTCTGAGGTAAAAATCTTCACGTGCAGATTGCTTATCCACCAAAATAAATGGAACTCCAGCATTTTCTGCACACTTGCCATCCAATTCATCCCTATCACCAATGAATAAAGATTTACTTTTGTCTGTTATCTCCATTGTTGACAAAATATAATTCAACCCTTTTGGTGAAGGTTTAAAACTGTTAATGTTGAAGTCGGTCGAACTTACAACAATATCTACAGCTAACTGCATATACTCTAGTTTTTTCACAGCATCATAGTCTGAGTAAACTGCAGTGATAATATCTCTCTCCTTTAATTCTGCTAAAAACTGTATGACACCAGGGTAAATACACTCTTTGAGATAAACATTTGGATAGTTAAGTATCCATTTATCGACCACTTTTTTAACAGTACTTAAATCTTTACCTGTTTTGTCTGAACACCATCTGTATTGTGCCTCATTGAGATCCGCCCCTTGTAATCCCGCCCTCTGTTCCCGCTCTTTTCTAAAATGATATAATATCAAAATATCACTAAATTTCCAAGGCCTCAGCATATAATAACCAAGCAATTTAAAAAGCATGATTTTCCTTAACTTCGCTTGCTCATATAATGTACCATCCAAATCAAAAACGACAATTTGAGGTTTATTAAAAAAAAAGTTTTCCACCCAACATCACATTAAGAGATAAAAATATCAAAAATTTCGATATTGTGCTTATTTTAAGAACTAAACATGAATAATCTGACATTCCTTAACATACAAACTAAAGAACTTTGGAATAAAAAGATGGTATTTGTTATCATACTTTTGGGAATAGGTTTCAGATTATACCATTATTTCTATAACAGGTCCTTGTGGATGGATGAAATCTATCTAGCACCAAGTTTGATAAGAATGAATTATTCAGATCTAGCTCATAATATGCTGGACTATCAACAGAAAGCACCTGTCGGTTTTCTATTTCTGGCAAAATTCTGTATAAACATCTTTGGAAATAATGAATTATCCTTAAGGATCATTCCCCTTCTAACAGGAATTATATCATTATTCCTTTTTGACGCGATTTGTAAGAAGATACTTAGTCCGACATCACATCTTTTGGCTTTATGTATATTTTCATTTTCACCAGCACTCATCTACCACAGCGTAGAGATAAAACAATATGCGACTGAATGTGCTTGTGCTCTCCTCTCCTTATATTTATTCCTAAAATATTATAAATCCAATACTATCAGCAGTAAAATTGTGTGGGGAATTTTAGGGAGCATTATAATATGGTTTTCATTCTCAGTCATCTTCATGCTAGGCGGCATCGCGTTGGGTATGACGCTATATACATTCCTAAAAAAGGATTGGAAAACGTTTATCATTAATATATTCCCTTTTTCATTGTGGTTGATCAGCTTCATTATCAACTATCTAATTTTCACACATAAGGGAGTACAATCCGATTGGGTAGTATACTGGTTCAAAACTTATGATAATTTTATGCCCTTTCCTCCCAGAACGATAGAACAAATACTATGGTTTCCGAGAAACTTATTGGGAATGATGGATTATCCCTTGGGATTGGTATGGAATTTAAAAAATTATTCAGGTGATACCATTGGAAAATTATTAGCTATTCCTGTAATATCCATTGTATTGTTACTGACTGGAATCCCTTTATTATTTAGACGAAATAAACTGTATTTCCTTATTCTGCTGTTTCCGGTTTTTTTAATGTTGCTAGCATCTGGTCTGCAACTCTATCCACTACTTGAACGATTCTGGGTATTCATTGCTCCAGTATTCATCATCTTAATAGCATTTGGTTTTGAATACTACGAGTTGAAATTTAAAAATAGATATATTGTCGTTATTTTATTTTTCATAGTAATCTGCGGTCCTCTTGTTCAATCAATTTATTACACATCGAACCCAGAAACATTTTATAAACACAAAAAATCATTTTTTAGGGAAGGATTCATTTATATAAATGAACATTTTAAGGAAGGAGATGCTGTTTATAACTACTGGAACAATGCTCCAGGCTATTGTGTTTATAGAAAAATCATCCCGTTCAGATTTAATGCGATTGTTGGTCACGACTTTCGTATAATGTCAAATAATCTGGAAGATTACAATCAGAATTTACAAAAAGATTTCAAAAGGTTCTCAGGAAAAAGAAGGGTCTGGCTGGTTTTTAATAATCAATTTCTAACCAATATTGGTGATTTTGTAGATACTCCGAAATGGTATTATAAAAACACCCTATCACCTAATGAAAACCTAATTCGCGAAATTAAAAAGCGAGGTAAAATTTTAAGGAAATTGGTATATTCGGACATCACTATTTATTTGTTTGATTTATCTTAGTGTAGCCAATCGTGTCCTAAAAAGGCTTTTATGACCATAATAAATATTTCCGCCGATTTATATATAATTTAAACTTGAATGAGAATTGCACATATTATTATAGCACATAAAAATCCGGAACAAGTTTTACGCTTAGCCACTAAGCTGCTGCATTCAAACTTTGACATATTTGTGCATATAGATGCTAAAATAGAAATTGAAATATTCGACGGACTAAGAAAATTGCCCAATGTCTTTTTCATCAAAAATAGGATAAATTGTAATTGGGGCGGATATAGTTTATTGGAAGGGATATTGTCTAGCTTAAAAGAAGTCCTGGACAGCAATAACAATTATAAATACATTAATTTAATCAGCGGTCAAGACTATCCGGTGTATAATGCAGAATATATAAATGATTTTTTTAATAGCAGTCCTGACAAGATATACATCTCTTATGAAAATTCCCCGGATTCTAACTGGTGGAAAGATGCATCCAAGAGATATGAAAAATATCATCTTACTGACTATAATTTCAAAGGTAAATATCTGATTGAAAAAATCCTGAACGTAATAATGCCCAAAAGGAATTTCCCAACTGCGACAACACTTTACGGAAGCAATAAAGCCTGCTGGTGGGCCTTGACTCATGAGAGTGCGAAATTTGTATTATCAAAATTAAATGATGACCCAAAGTTGATTAGATTCCTCAGGTTATGTTGGGGAACTGATGAATTTGTAATACCTACAATAATTATGAATTCTTCTCTTAAAAAACATGTAGTTAACAATAACCTAAGATATATTAATTGGTCCGAAGGTAAAGCACACCCAAAAATTCTGGATATCACAGATTACGAAGACATCATTCAATCAAAAATGCTATTTTCCCGGAAGTTTGATTCTGAGATTGATACTTCCGTAATGGATAAAATTGATGATTCACATCTTGATATCCAAATTATGCCTTTGAAAAACGATGCTTGATTCTTGATTTCAAATCATAATCTCTAATCTTCCGCGTTACATTGGCAATTCCTTGGTTGAATGAATTACTTATTTTGTACTTCAAATTATTGTCAGTTGTCAATAATTTAAGACGACCATATTCACGGTAGTTTTCAGGTAATGCACCATACTTATCCACAATATCTTTCCATTCCATGTGCGGGTCGACACCAATTTTAATGTATAGTTCGCCACCTCCAACTGGTAGAGTATGCTTCATTACCACAGAATCAAAAATAATCATTTTGGTGCGTGAATAATTAAGCAACTTTGCCCAAACTGAATCATAACCCCAGCTTGAACGGTTTTCTATAAAAGTAGGAAGAAGAATGTTCAGTGTTTCATTATGAATAACAGGAGCCATCACCTCTATTTGTCCAACATACCTAAGGAAACACGCCTCTGCCTGTTTAAAAATTGGCCAGCTACAAAATGAATCATGCGATAGAGCTGCACAACTCAAACTAGCTTTAAATGCTTTGTTTAATGCGAATAATTCATTAATAGCATCGGTTTCAATATCTATGTCATCATCTAAGAAATAGAAATACTCATATTCATTCAACCATTCAGGCTTTAGGTTAGTAAGCAAATCATAAATCATTCTATATTTAAAATCTTTCAGGTGAAAGAAGTAATCTACATCCTGATACAAAAGAGGGTCAGTAATCTGATCATGATAAAAAAGTAGACAAATATCAAATTCACGCTTATCATTATTTTTTAACCATGATTGACGATATAAATAAGATTTATTACCGCAAGGGGCTATAACAATGTTTTTTCGTTTCATAAAGACACTTAAGAGCTGCAAGATATAAATAAAACAGAACCTATAACGGCCAAAGTGATAATAAGTTGGTTAGACAGATTGTTTACCATTGACCGATTGAATCTCGTTATACAAAAGCGGTACAAAATGCTTAGGATCTTTTAAAATCAACTGAGTAATTTTTTTAAGACCATAATAATATGACCTGTTTAAAATCGAGATTCTGATTTGATCTAATAAAAGATCAGCCTCAACTATTCTCCTACATTTTTTTGTCAAAGATCTAATACATCTTTTATTCAAGACAAAAGAACTACTAATAAGTTGATGTAAAGTATTTTTTATCAATACATCCATTAATAATTTTTGCCTCGCTCCCCAATAATGAAATATTAAATTATCACATGGCTTAATAAGAGTTTTGTGCTGTAATATTAATGAAAAGGCCATTTGCTCACTAATAAACCATTTTGAGTTAGCATAAAATTGATCAGTAAGATCTAATACTGAAGGCATATATAATGAAAATTTGCTATGCAAACCTAATACTCCAGAATTCCAGCTGTAGTCATCAATTCCAAATTTCTCTAGCCTTTCACCAATCAGAAATTCTCTATCATCAATAAAATTAATGAACGCTTTTGGATATTGCTCCTGATTAAATGCAGCAAAACGCTCTACACTTTCAGAAAGCTTATACTCCCTTGTGTGCATAAAGCTTTTGTCTACTTCAAACGTTTCAAATAAAATTTTGGGATGAGTTATGAAAAAAGTATCTGAATCGACAAAAACCATATCATTATCAGGATAGTTTTTGAAAGTAAGATCTATAACAGAAACCTTTATGCGGTGGAAAAATTGATGATTTCCTCGCATCTGGCTCATCATACCTTCACTTAAGAAAAAATACTCAATATCGTCTCTTGAGGAAAAGTAGGTTTGAAAAAATGATGGGTTATCTGTATAAATGATTAGTCTGATATGCGTAGGTTGTGCCTCATACCAAGCTAGTAAACTACAAATTGAAAAAATAGCCCTTCTATATTCATTTTCATTACCGTAAGACAGATAAACAACATTCTTAGTCTCCATAAGTATTTTAGTCTACCACATCACACCAAACAAACTTATCAGTCATCACCTTTTTAGGGTGTTCTTTACCTATTCTGAATCCTAACCAATTTTTAGGGGCATAAACTGTATTTTTCTTATTGGAAAGATAACATGCCCACCACGCAAAACTGCTATTGGATATAATTGCGATATCAGCATTCTTAATGATCTGAAAATCGGTTATTTCATTATTTGAAGAAAAGATATAATTAGGTTTATCCTTAAAATATGATTTAGCATGTTCTATATCGTCACTAACAAAAATAATCTTATAACCATCAGTATTCCCTAACGCATCCAGCCTATTCTTAAAATACTCCATGGGCAATGAAATATCTCGTTTGCCATAATTGAGATAATCCGTACGTCTGATGTGAACAACAATAGTTTTGTTCTTATTAAAGATATCCCCAAATTTTTGTTCGAATTCCTCTACAAATTCGGGACGAATATCAATTTTAAAGTCGCCCACAATCCGCCGAACATACCAATCTGTTTGAAAGAAGCCTTTATAAATAACTTTATCAGTGACATCTACGGCTTTGGGAACCTGTATATTTTGAATATAGATCTCCTTTATCTTGAAAAACTTATTTATTAGTCTCGGAAATATTGTCAACCATTTCGATCCCAAAAGTCGATTATTAGCAATTCCTAAATCAAAATACTTAGTTAAATATGCATCCTGTGGATTGATGAAGAAAAAGCTCTTACTTCTATTATTGGTCTTTAAATATTCAAAGAACGCCAGTTGAAAAATTTGATTCCCTAATCTTCCATTAAATTTTACTCCAATCATTCTCCTTGGTCTATAATTAATATAATTTCCTATAATCACAACTTATAACGTACAAAGTTGCCACCATAGAGTAGACGAATATATGAATATCTAAATACTTGGTATTAAAGAAAAATGAAATTTAAAAATATCATTTATCAGCATCAATAGATCCGTGAAATAAATCTGTGCCACAATTCAGCAAAATAGTACACTAGTAACCTATAAATACATATTTTGCAAAAACCTCATGATACGTTAATCAATTCGTAGAGGATATTCCTCAATAATCTGACTTTCAAGAAAAAAAAGAGGTATTTGAGTTAATAACGGCACACAACACCCTTTAATTGGTCAAAAAACGGGAAAAAGTGTGTATTTGTCATAATAGTGTCACTTTGAAAAATAATACAAACTGATATTTGAAGTAAATATCCGAGAAAAACATTCCCCACATTGAGGAAACGTACGTTTTTATCTTATTTCATTTACATAGTGGGATTCCCCATTTCTAGAGCAAAAAAATCTTTGTATAAATTTCATTACAATTGCATAAACAAATGCGAAATCATGGATATATTTAAGGGTACTAAAGTTGTTTTGATGAATATTCTTATTGTAAGTTTATTATTCCTTGTCTCTTGTAAAAAAGGCGAACTAGTTAATGAAATAATTCCTACTGTCGTTGAAGAGCCCATCCCCACAGTTAAACCTGCAGAACCAGTTCCAGTTCCATCTAATGCAACTATATATGATTTCGGTGGAGCATCTGACAATCTAACTATCGACGGTAGCAAATTGAATCTTGCAAAAAACTCGCTGATAAGAATAGCAGCAGGTACTTATAAAAGTATCAACTTGAAAAACATAAATGGTACAATTGAAAATCCAGTTTTCATCAAAAACAACGGTCAGGTTATAGTAACAGAATCAATGGTTACTGAGAATTTACAAAATGTCACTATCTCAGGAGATAACGTGTCGGACATCACCTATGGAATAAAATTTGAAAATATATCCTATAGAGCGATCTCAATGTATGGGAAGATGAACGGAGTTACATTGAAAAGTATGAGTTTCAAAAATATTGGTAATTATACTATTTCAGGTGATGTAAGCAATGGTAATAATGCTTACAATGGTACTGCAGAAACTAGAACTGAAAACTTTAAAATCCTCAATTGTCTATTTGATGCTGCCGGATCTATCGTATTTGGAGGTGCACTTGATAAAGATTTAGGAGTTGACAAAGGCTTTTTTAAAAATGTAGAGATTGCTAATAATATATTCCAAAATTCACCAAATGTTGGTGCAGTTTGTTCCTTTAACAATGTACAGGATTATAATATTCACAATAATACTATCAATAATATAAACCAAAGCAACGACAACCATAATGGTGTATTCTCAATGCAAGGTAATGGAACATTTCATGATAACAAACTAACAAACTATCAGGGTAATTCGATTAGGATGTGGGTATATTCACGTGGAAACTCCCCAGTAACTTGTGAGATTTATAATAATGTTTGCTACAATACTCGTAAATATAGTGCCTTTGAAATTCAAGGTTTTGACCGCAACATCTATCCAGGGAAATCTACTTACTCTAATGCAAAAGTTTATAACAACACAGCTGGTTCAATGAATGTTTCGAAAAGTTGGGAAGGACAGTTACTAGACTTATACAATTATGGCGGAACGCTCGAGTACTATAATAATTTAGGCTATAATCTATTCACAGCCAATGTTATTACCGATATGATCAATAACATGAGTACAGTTAAAATCATAAATAAGGCCAATAACAAATATGTGTCGCAACAATCCGATGCGGTAAATGATAATACCACATTTGCTTCTAAATATTCAGGCGTAGGATATACAGCACGCTAAGAAAATTTATGGCACCCAAAATTGGGGTTCTCAACAAGACAAAAACACCTGATAATAGATATTTATCAGGTGTTTTTGTTTTGTTGAGATATTGTATTTATAGGATAATTAGACCTATGATTATTATTCCATTCATAAAAATGCACAAGTCCTCAATTTTCTTACGCAAGTTGATGAAAGAATTATCTAAATAAAGATTCGCAAACTAAATTGGTGTTAAAATTACTTGCATAGCTTGTTAAAGCTTATATTTACAGAACCTTCCAATAATCTATGACACAGGAAAAACACGAATTTAGAGATATAGCACTTCTGATTACACATTACAACAGAAGCAAATCTCTTGAAAAACTTCTTGCAGCCTTTGAAGCATTAGACTGCACTTTTGCAGAAATCATAGTTTCTGATGATGGTAGTCAGAAGGAACAATTGGTAGCACTTGAAGATCTAAAAACCAAGTATAATTTTAAACTAATTACCACTCCAAAAAATAAGGGTCTCGGAAATAATATAAATAAGGGACAAGATAATGTAACTGCTCCCTATACACTATATATCCAGGAGGATTTTGTCCCTAAGCCTATCTTTCCAAAGCATCTGAAAGATGCCTATAACATAATTAGTGATGACAAAAAATGGGATTTGATATCAATGTATGCGTACGAACGATATCCTTATACCAAGGAGTTTAAATCAGGTTTCTCTGAGAGAATATTCAAACCGCTGCCCTGGTTTACCAATAATCTGAAGTTTTATCTATACAGCGACCATCCCCATCTTAGAAGATCAACATTTTTTAACAAATTTGGCAGATACAGAGAGGGAATAAATGGTGATAAAACCGAAATGGACATGAGTATGTCTTTCATTAAAAATAATGGTCAGAGCTTAGTATATGATGACCATTATGGCCTTTTAACGCAAGAAAATTCTCAAGACGAACCAAGTACTGCAAATTTCCGTACGACAATAGAAAACAACGGATCATTAGGTATCAAAATAGCCAAATGGGGCTATGCAAAAATTAAATTCACCAAACTGAATCTACAATTACTTTTTAGAAGTAAAAGATAATTTTTGATAGTGATGCAAAATACCGTTTCCAATACTACTAATGGCCAAAATATAACGTCAAGAATTTTATTAAAATATGAGTAATCAAAAAGTAGCCATAAATGGGGCTAAGTGGACAACTACTGCTACCGTTATCACAACTCTCCTTTCATTTGCTCAGCTTGCAATTATTGCCCGCGTACTGGAACCCTCTATATTCGGACTGGTAAGTATCTGTAGTCTGGTTTTAAGCTTTTTCCATATTTTCGCGAATCTTGGTTTTACAAATTCCATCATATCTAAACAGGAAAACGATCCAAAGAATTTATCTACCATATTTTTTGCGAGCATAGCATTAGGTCTGATTATGGGAATTTTAATATTCTTTAGCTCTGGTTTTGTTGTATCATATTATAACGAACCAAGACTCTCTTATGTGATCAAAGTTTCAGCTTTTACATTCCCAATGATCTACTCAAGTCAGATCTATTGGAATCTATTACAAAAAGAACTTAAGTTTAAAATTCTAGCTGTCATTGATGTGGTTTGTGGCGTTATTAATTTCATAGCGACAATCATCCTCGCTTACAATGATTTCCAGGAATTATCGATCATCTACAGTCAACTATTATTTACTGCAATCAGAACATTGTTGTATATCTATTTAGGCCGCAAGTTATTTTCTCCATTACTCTATTTCAAACTCAGTGAGATAAAAGATCATCTTCGTTTCGGAATGTACCACCTTGGAGAAGGAATTCTTGGATTTGTTAATGGAAATCTTGAAAATATAGTAATTGGTAAAGCAATTGGAGTAAAAGAACTGGGTCTTTACACTATAGCATATCAATTGGCAGTTTTCCCAATTTATAAGCTGAATCCCATCATCATGCAGGTATCATATCCTATCATGGCAAAAATGAAAGATAGTAATGGCTTAAAAAGAGCATTTCTAAAAATTGTAGATTTTATAACTTGCTGTAATTATCCGTTATTAGCCGGTCTATTTATTACATCAGGTAGCGTAATTGTGCTGATTTATGGCCAGGATTATCAGGGCTCAGTACCTTTAGTTAAAGTGATACTATTTGTAAGCTTTCTAGCCTGTCTTGCCGCCCCGGGACCTTCTATTGCATTGTCTAAGAATAAGCCTAATCTGATGTTTTACCTAAACGTCTGTTCACTAGTAATCAAAATACCAACAATATACTTTTTCTCCAAGTACTTCGGCCTAATGGGAATAACTTACGGTTATGTACTTACTTCACTAATTGAAACCAGCCTCATGTTTTATATTGTGAATAATCTAGTAGGGAATTTTATGGAAGAATTCTTAAGGAACATTATTAAGCCTATAGGCTTTTGCATCGCTATGATAGCAGTTATAAGCGTTTATAGAGAGTTTGTTGGTAGCATGGGCATCTATCACGTAGCTGCACAAGTTATAATAGGAGGCGCAGTCTACATGGCACTGATATTAAAATTCAAATTACCTTTAAAGGATATCCTAGAATTAAAAAAATCATTGTAATTTACAAAAGCACTTCTTTCTATTATATTGAGATGAGTTGTCTGTCGAGCTTGAATGTTTGAGATTTGTCTTATATTTATATATGATTCTGAATATACACAGTGGGCCTAATTGGGCGGAAATCGTATCAGCGATAACAGCTGTCTTCGGTACTTTTTTTTGATAAAAACATTAAGGGAACAACAACAAATAACCAGAATAGAACAAGCAAACTTCAGAAAACAATATTTGCCTCGCCCTGAAATTAGTGGGTTTAATAACTTTACCAACGAAAGGGACAAATTCAATTTTGTTTTGCATATCCGTGATAATCCCATGAAATCATTGCAAATAGATTTCGAACATAATGGAGCCTTTAGTTTTGTGAAAGAGGATTGGAATCGCCTACCATTTCATGAGATTAATCTTGGTTATAGTACTCAGGTGAATGTTAACCGTACAGCAGCTGTTGCGACCCGAAACTTTACTTATGAATTCAAAATTATACTAAAATTTGAGGATATTAATTCGAACATATATCAGCAATTGATTTTAGGAGTTCAGAGTCAGTTACTTTTGCAATCGCCAGTATACATAGGAAATTCATTAGCAAATTCGAAAAATAATTTTCGGAATCTGTGGGGTCTATTCTAACCAAGAAACAAGACCTCGACACTACATTTTTAAGGTTTATCAGGATTAATGCGGAAGAGTAATGGCAAATACTGTAATTAACCAAAATAGATCAAGCAATAACAATAGGCATTCCTATTAACGAAGATAGTTACGAACAGTTAATGCCGATACACTCTGATTTATATAAGTGTAAAATTATCGCTTAAACTTTGTATTAACGTGTAAGTCATAATTATACTTAATTTGACGGTATATTAACCTTACAAACGATAGTATTGGATTATCACTTTGTCTCCAGCTACTTCTTTTTACTGTACTGGGTTCTTCAGCAGAATTCTCTTGTATAAAAAGACCTTTATAGTCGTTATAAAAGATGCCCTTACCTTTATTTTGAATGAATGAAATTGACATTTCATATTCAGCCTTATCGGATTTAATTCCCTCATTGTATATCCCAAAACGATCAAAAAAGGTGTTTCTTCTCAAATGGGGATGGTCGCTATATTGATAAATCTTATTTTTATCCATAAACCACGGTTTATAAATCATTTTTGAAAAGCCAGCTTTATAGGGATTAAGATATGGATAGCTATTATATGCATAATAACGTGCAATATCTAAATCAGGTTCTTCAATCATAATCCTGAGCGAATCCTTGAAGTGATCAATGAAACTGGTTTGTGGAATAAAATCTTCCTGAACATAAAGTGTAAATGGAGTTTTAACTGCTCTTTGCCCTTTATTCAAATTATTAGCCAGTCCACCATTCTTAGGAGTCGTAACAAGCTTAATATGAAATTTATCTACAAAGGATTTTAAAATATCCAGATGAGCAGAAGCACTACAATCATCAGACACAATGATCTCACTAAATTGGATATTGAGATCAGCAAAAGCCTTAAGTAGTCGCTCTAAAGAACTACTTCTGTTGTAATGCGTAATCAGCAGGGTAACATCTTCAAATACAATTTTATCTGCAATCATTTTCAATTATAATTTTCGTTTAATAAAATTGTACTTAAAACGCTTTAGATCCTCTTTAACTCTTGAAAATACAATATTATAAAAGGATCCGCTTTGGTGTAATGTCCTTGCACCTGTCCATACTCTTGCTTTATTTGATCTCATTTGTTTGACACTTCCAAACTGCATCAACTCTAAACAGAGCTGCCCATCCTCGCCTCTTCTATTTATATCAATGAATCCAATTTTTAAGCCCAAATCCTTGACATAACCCATACTTATACCAAATGTATTGAAATACGGTTGTTTAATGTGTCTAATCTCAGCCATCATATCTTTCATTTTCTCAAGAATTGATAACTTCCAACGAGGGAAACCAACTTCGCTGATAAATGAATACCTCCCATAAACACATACAACCCCTTTTCTTTCTAAAACGACAACCATTTTTTCAACCCATGAATCAGGGTACAAGCAGTCAGCATCGGCAGTCAAGATATATTTACCACGAGCATTTTCCTGACCCTTTTGTCGCGCAGGACCAGCTCCCTGTTTCATTTCTATAAAAGAACGTACATGTAATCTATCAATCGTCAGCTGGGTTTTGTCTTGGGAATTGTTATTTACTACAATAATCTCAAACGGAACAGTTGAGATTGTCTTAGAGAGACTAGCAATACAATTTAATATATTAATTTCTTCATTCCATGCGATAATTACAATACTGACAAGTGGGTCATCACTCTGTACTTTATCGAGATCTACATTAATCCTATCAAATACATCGGATGGGATATCATCATATTTCTCATATGGATGGAGGTAATTATTGATCCAAAGCGGAGTACTTAAAAAACTCATACTGATAAATTAGAAGAATAAAATCTGAGATTAGCTATCTCATCACATAGTAAAAGATCGAAAATTAAACTCTTTCCCATAAATTATTTTCAAAGTTATATTTTTTGATAATTTTGGCTGGATTACCAAGAGCGACACAATAATCAGGCACACTTTTAGTCACAATGCTACCAGCACCAATTATGGAATGTTTACCTATGTTTACACCTGCTGTAACTACACAATTTGCACCAATCCAAACATTATCCTGTATAATAATCTGTTTTGTTATAGTTTTCTGCTCACTCGGGGGAATATCAATCATCTCATAACCATGATTTAACCCAGAAATAACAATATTCTGTGCTAGCATAACATTATCACCGATTAGAACAGGTCCAATAATGGTACAACCTATACCTATGATAGTTTTATTTCCTATAATCACATCCCCAACTCCGTTGTTTATTGTAGAAAATTGTTCAATTATACTTTTATTACCTAATTCAAAATTATTAAATGGAAATACATCCATTCTATTACTAGATCTTATAATCGAAGCTTTACCGCGTTTGTGCTTGAAAGGGTTTACAAATAAGCGAACCCATAATCGAGGTCTGAAGTCATTTGCCGGAATCAACAATCTATGAGCGACTGCTTTTAAAAAAGGACTTGATTTTATAGTTGTAGAAAAGGACATATCTATTTAATTTTTACTTGTTCAATAGCGGCAGAAAGTTCCTTAATACTATTTTCCCAAGAATGGGATTCCGCAATCTGTCTTCTATATTTAGCCTTTTCGGGTGTATTTTCATTAATTGCACTTTTGATTAAAGTAACAAAGCTATTTTTATCATTTGCCAGATAAATAGCATCTTCAAAAATAGTAACACCCTGTGTAAGTGTCGCTACCACAGGTTTACCCATAGCAAGATACTCATCAATTTTACGCGGGTAATTTCCAATAGTAACCTGATTAATGAGTTGAGGATTAATACACACATCAAATGAATTGATGTAACTAGGCAAATCTTCCATATTCCTGCTACCCAAAAAATGAATATTTGGTATGTGGTGTAGCTTGCTACTTGCAAAAACTTCATCCTCAGGGCCTACAAGTATTATATTATAATCTGGCAATTGTGACGCTATATAAGAGATCAATTCAATATCTAATCTCAAGCTTTGCAATGCTCCTACATATCCTATCTTGGGGCCCGATAACTTGGCTATTTCTTCAATCACAGGAAGGTTAGACTTAACGGAAAAAATGTCTAGATCACAACCCTGTCCTATATAAAAAGAATTAGAATTAAACTGCCTGCAATAATCCCTTAGATACATCGAATTGGCCACACAAACATTACTTTTAATAATGAGAGCGGGTTCTAATCTTTCACCATGTTTTTTCCAATAATCTACCCCCAACATATAATCTCTGGAATAATAAATACTTAGTGATGGCTTAAGGAGTTCCGGCAAATAAAAACTCTTTAATATATCATTGTCATTAAAAAGGATAAAATCTTTAAAACCTAACTTCTCTATAGCTTTTAGTATTGATTTAGAAAAAAGTTTGTTATTACGTTTGTTAAATAAGTCAAAGAGGAAATAATTATTAATCCAGTTAATGGATTCGATAAGTACATCCGGATACAAAGTCCATAAATTATCTCCTATAGATTCTAAACCTTGTTGTTTGTTCTGAATTACGCTTTTTCTTTTTAAAACAGCAGAATCAGTTTTATGCCTCAAGAGCGTAATTCTATCCATTGCAGAGTTAACATACAGCACACGATTATGTTTCGATAATTCTAGTGCTATATTCTTACAATTACTACCAATGGTTACATCCCAAGGCTGCTGACCAACTATAACAATATCTCTACCTATGATGGTTTCTACGTTCACGTTATATCTAATGAGCTATGAATTTATGTGATGTTTAGTTGCCACTGATCTTTTATTTGCCTGTCTAGAATGAACTAAAGATACTAATTGAAAATAAATAAACTTCGGAATATTAATTAAAGATCTATAAATACGTGCATCTGTGGATGATTTTCGCAACGAAATATAAAAACTCAAAATAAAAATACCTAACGCAATTATCCAGATCAATGTAATCAGCGGGTCAATTACGAGATTTATTCCTGCACATAAAAGTGAAACCAGAATAAACATAAATAAAGGGGGTCTTACCAATACTACACCAAATAAAAACTGGTTGAGGTTAAAGTTCTTTATACCATTCCAAAGTATTTCAAATCCATATTTGAAATACTTGAACCAAGTATTAATCCATCGTGAACGCTGATTCACAAGCTGATCAGTTTGAGCTGTTTTTTCATCATATACAATTGCTTTTTTAGCAAATGCAATCCGTAAGCCTTTCCTTAAAATTTGCGCTTGCAGTACTTTATCAAAACCAGCACCGGAGAAGTTCACGGTTGAAAAGCATTCTTTGTATAGGGCAGTGGTAAAAGCCATACCAGAACCTGATAATGTTGCAGATGAACCAAGGTCAAATAATAACTGCCCATCATAAAAATGATAATATATATCCCTGGCTGCATCAAGGCAAGCATAAACAGAATTTAAGTTTTTAGCTTCCCTTACACCTTGAACGGCTTGATAACCATCATTAAAAAAGAAATTCAGTTCTTTAAGATAATTAGGATCAACAATATTATCACTATCGATTATTGTTAATAAATTATGTTCTCGTTTGAAATGGTCTATGGCATAAAGATGAGACCTGACATTATTAGCTAAAACAGATTCAGGCCTCAATAAAATAACACGGTCGTTGTCAAAACTCAAGTTGGATATGTCACAATTATCGGCGACAACATATATCAGATAATTGCTATATTCTATTCTTAAAATTGAATCCACAACACTAGTTAATAGGTCTGTTTGTTCATAGGCTGTAACGATTATTCCATAATCAAAATTATTCTCTTCCAGACGATCGACTCTAATAATTTTTTTTGTCTTAAATAGATGTAAAACATAAAGCATCATCGGAAAAATAAGATTATATCCAATAATTGCCTGAAATAAATACCAAAAATACAGCACCATGTGTAATAATTATTTTTTGTTCGTATTAAAAGTAAAATCAATGTATGTTTTTTATTCCAAAAACACGCATCGATTTCACTATATCCTATTATAAGTTGCCTTTTTTCAACTCATCATAAGCAAATTGACAAGCTCTAGCAGTTAAAGCCATGTAGGTTAATGAAGGATTCTGACACGCTGATGAAGTCATACAACTTCCATCTGTGATAAATACATTTTTAACATCATGCATTTGATTAAATTTATTCAATACAGAGGTTTTGGAATCATTACCCATCCTTGCAGTTCCCATTTCATGCACAGTTGAACCACCTGGACTTTTATAGTTGAATTGATTGATATCTTTAAAGCCAGCTTTTTCCAACATTTCACCAGAAGTATTTTTAATATCATCCATCATTTTGTGCTCGTTATCGCCAAATTCAAAGTCTATTTTGATCAATGGCAAACCATAAGGATCTTTCAATTGGGAATCTAATGCAACTTTATTCTTAAAATCAGGGAGACATTCCCCCCAACCAGCCATCCACACTGTCCAAGGACCTGGGGTTGTAAGCTCTGCTTTAAAATCCTCTCCAAATCCAGTTAAAGTAGCAGACCTGTCAATCCACTCCTGCCTTTCACCGTGTCCCTGAATATTATAACCCCTTTTAAAGTTTAACCCTTCACCTTCCTTGACGTTTCTATATCTTGGAATTAAGAATCCACATGGTCTTCTCCCCTTATAATATTGATCCTTAAAACTATTATGCATACCAGAGGCTCCCGCAGATGAATGATGATCCATAAGGTTGTGGCCTATCTGACCGCTATCATTTCCAAGTCCATTAGTAAATCTTCCTGAAGTAGAATTGAGTAAGATTGCAGCAGATGCAATAGTTGAAGCATTCAGAAATACAATTTTACTATAAAATTCGTGCACTTCATGGGTTAAAGCATCTATAACTCTAACACCCTTTGCCTTTTGTAATTTCTCGTCGTAAATAATTTCACTAACAACCGAGTGAGGCCTAAGAGTCAAATTTCCAGTTGCAAAAGCGGCGGGTATAGTCGAACTATTACTACTAAAGTATCCTCCAAAAGGACAGCCTCTACTACACAGATTTCTGTTTTGGCATGGCCCACGACTATCCCATCCTCTAGTTAAATTGGCTATTCGTGCTATCGTAAGCAATCTATTTTCATCATTCTTTTTGATAGAGTTTCCCAAATGTTTTTCGATGCAGTTCAATTCCATTGGAGATAAAAATTCACCATCTGGTAAATGATTCAAGCCTTCTTTTTGCCCACTAACACCGATAAAAGATTCTACGTATTTATACCAGGGATCAATATCTTTATACCTGATTGGCCAATCAACAGCTATACCTTCTTTTGCATTTGCTTCAAAATCCAAATCACTTAATCGATAAGTTTGTCTTCCCCAAGTCAGAGATCTGCCACCGACTTGATATCCACGAAACCAATTGAATGGTTTATCTTGTATGTAAGGATGTTCAGCATCACGGACATAAAAATGTTTGTTGGCCGGTGTATATCCTTGACTTTGAACTGGATCAGCAGCTATATCAGCCAATGTATTATTAAATCCTAATTTAAAATCCCAAGGATTTAATGTAGCAGTGGGATAGTCAACAATATGTTTAACATCCCTTCCCCTATCAAGTAATAATGTTTTTAAACCTTTTTTGCACAATTCCATAGCAGCCCATCCACCACTTATCCCAGAGCCAATAACTATTGCATCATATGTGTTATCCAAGTCTTTGTTGAAGCTATTATACATAGTTATTTAGTTGCCCAAGATTTTTGATTTGGTGTTAAAGCTGTGCAAGATTGATAAGTGCCGGGAATATAATCGTATGCAAGTCCCTGTGTAGCACCGATTCGAGATAAACAATATCCCTCAACAGTAATACTTCTTAATGCCGAATAAAAGGGCTTACCGAAAATCTTATTATTTATTTTATTCAATATCTGAATTGAGTAGCCATCATGATCAGCGAAATGTTTCAAAACAGCATTTCTTTGCTGCTTATCACATTTTATAAACGATAGATTATAAATGTCAAGTGCATAATTCTCTACAGATTCAATACCATTGTAAAATTTATTTTGTTGTCTAGCAGGATAGCAATTAGAAATTACGTTTATAATGTAATCATGCACTAAGGCCTCTTTTGCACCAGGGGTATCAGTAGCAGGAATGATTGTCTCGACTATTTCTGCCAGAATTTCTCTCTTCCCTAACAAATGCGTTAAACCAGGAAATTCATTAATATCATAATATTTATACAAACCAACCCCAGAGATGCCAGCCAGAGTTAACAATAGTGAATTTTTTATATAAGATCTTCTGTTCATCAGGCGGATGTATAAAATTGAAATGCGTTATAAATAATGAATACTATGATCAAGAGCGTAAAATTGGGACATAATTATTATTTTTTATTGTACACTACTTTTATACCATAATAAAAACCAATGACAAAGCAAATTAAACCAGGAACCGCAAAAATTTCATATGGCATGTTAATATGTTTTAATTAATATTATTGGCAATATCATTATCTAACTTAGGGCTGATAAATATAAAAACCCAAGACATGTATACAATTATAGAGGAAGGCATAGTGTTAATTACCTCATTGCCATAACTACAAAATAATATCCCAGCGAAGCCAGAAGTTAATGCAATAGTTTTAATCCTTAATCGAGGGTCTTTTATATTCCATACAATACCACAACATTTTCCCAAGATATATAACATGATACCCAACCATATTGTGAATCCAACAATTCCATACATAGCCCAAACTTTAACCCAATAACTATCTGGTGGTACCGAAGAAAGGAACTTATCCTGATTGTATTTTGCACCCCATGCCCCCAATACACCTAAACCACCACCAAATGGTCGCGTACTCATATATTCTGTCAACAGTTTTTGGGTATTTAAACGAACATTAAAAGAGGCATCTGTGGGATCCAGTGCAGTTCTCAATCGATAAATCTGATAATTTCCATTACCTATAAACGTAAATTTAAGAATTAACAGAAATGATATAGCAATTGCGCCTCCTATGATAATAACTTTCAGCTGTTTACTTAAAACAATGGCAAGGAAAGCGCCGGTAACTAATGCAAAAAGTGCTCCCC